>BNJV01001457.1_pt1 | contig 220305 bp, 224 predicted proteins | sample 8540591 | NCBI WGS metagenome assembly BNJV01 (sample SAMD00202457, study PRJDB9452) | human saliva metagenome | host: Homo sapiens
ACCAGCTTCAACGCCGAGTCACGCCAGGAATAGTGCGAGGCATCCTGCAAACCTTCGAGGATCACGCGGTCACGTACCGCATCGTTTTCGAGGGAGCGGATTGCTTCAACCCAGGCGGGTGCATCTGCTTGCGGGTCTTCGGTGACGGAAGCGAGAACGGCGTGCGGGGCGATCTCGCGGAAAAATATCGATATCACTAATCACGGCGGGGCAGCCTGCAGCCTGCGCCTCTACCACGGGCAGGCCGTATCCCTCAGCCCGTGAAGCTGTCACCAGTGCGTGCGCAGACTCTAACAGCTCCGCATACTTTTCATCAGAGACCCCGTTGTGTACCACCACGTTCGAGCCTGCCGCCAGGGGAGAGAGCAGCCCCTGCTCTTCGAGCTCGACGCGGCGCGCATCCGGCATCTTCGACAGCAAATGCAGCGTGTACCCCGACAGCTCACGCATGGCGTACAGCAGAGTCTCCACATTCTTATATGCATGAACGAGCCCATATACACCAGGTGCCTGCTCGCGCCCTCAGCCCGTGACTTTGCACGGTGCAGAGCCTCGTCCTCGCTCACCACCGACCCCGGCTGCGGGGCATTCGGCACCACGTGCAGCGGTTTCTCCGTTAATCGGTGCTCACGAATCAGCCGCGCCGTAGACTCCGAAACCGTCACCACGGCATCCGCCCGGTTCAGCAGAATACGCTGCGGTGTATAGCTCTTATGGAACAGCCGCCACCCCGCCCGCACCGGTGCAGGCAAAAACCCCGGAGGGGTCGGGTGTGCATAATAAATCAGGTCATGCAGGGTCAGCACCAGCTTGAACTTACGCCCCACCGAACCGATCGTCTGCATAGGTGAAAACACCACATCCGGCTTGTACTTATTGAGCTGAAGAGCCGCAGTCGGTTCTAAGGGGCCGGTTGGCGAACAAATCTTCACGTGCGGCAAATCTGGGAGCATCTGCAGCTGGCGTTCATCACTAATCACCATCACCAACTGCAGATCGGCCACCTCGGGAGCACCGGAATCCATCAAATCCTTCAACGCGCTCAAAAGCGAAGCGGTATACCGGCTAATGCCGTCGTGAAAGCCAATGCGTGTATAACGGGCGTCAACCATAAGTTTCATAGGATTCTCCTCGGGATTACACCGTAAAATCTTCGTGCGTGAACTCTGCAATCAAACGTGCCGCCACTGTAGGCGTCTCATAATGAATCAAATGCCCAACCTCAGGAATCATCTCAAAACGTTCACCGGGGGAGTGCGGGCGCCTCTCAAGCGCGGCAAACATGGCGCGCGCCGTCTGCGGGGTACCTAAATCATCGTCTTCGGCAACAAGCATTTGTACGGGAACCTGAATTTGCGGGGCAAATTCGGCGGCGGTTGCCGAAATCGAAACCTCATACGCCTGCAGAACACCCTTACGCGAGCCGAAAGACCCAAAATATGCGGCGTGCTGGTTATTGATAAAGCGGCGCATGGCGGGTTCGCGGGTGCGCATCATCAGCTCGCTCGTTACGCGGGTAATCAGCTGCGAACGCAGCAGCGGGTACCCCAACCGTTCGGGAAGAGCCGCGCCCACGCGATAGTAAAACGATGCCGCCCGCGAGGCAATCTTCTGTGACCCTTCGAGTGCGGGCTCGCTAATGGGGTTAATGAGCGTTAGGCGGTCAAGTCCATGCGGATATTCGGCGGCATAAGCGGCGGTCACGATAGACCCGAACGAGTGCCCTACCACGTGAATATCAGAACCATCGGGGCGTGCAGGGTTTATCTGCCCAATAAGCGCGTGCAGCCATGCGGTATAGCCCTGTAAAGAAACAGTCATGGGCAGGTCTTCTGAACGCCCGAAACCCGGTAAGTCAGGGCTGATAATACTAGCTTCGGGTAAAAGCTTCAGAAGCCTGTTCGCAATAATCTCAAGCCCGTGATGATCGCCGCGGAACCCGTGAATCAGCAGGATCTTTGGAGAGCTTTCGACAGGGAAAAACGCCGGTGCCCATGCCCGCACCGTACTGCCAATACCGTGTAGTTGCCCCAAACAGCTCTATTTCAAATCTGGTGCCCGGGATGAGTGCCCCCGGCACACCTTCAAGAACGGTACTGGGTGATGTCACGGCGGGTGCCTTTCGTATGTTGCGGGCTCGGTCACTGTAAATCCCTGCGAGAGATTCACGGAGGGCGTGCGTAAACCGGCTTACGCACACAATGAGTTCTCTCAGTGTACGTGGAATTTCTGTGTAGGTGCTGGAGATTTAGATGAAAAAGTCAAACAATATTCAGAGTTTTTCGTCGTATACGGCTGAAAATGGTTTACACGCGCGGGGTTACTCTGGCGGCAACAAAGGCGAGACTGGCGGGGCGGTGAGGTGCATCCACGATATGAAACGGGAACTCGTGAGTTTATGAATACATCAAGAAACCTTTGTGGGTACACGCTAGAATAGGTTGGTTAGCGAAAATCAAACGTCAAAGGAATCGTAGTGTCTGCTGAGGTAGAGACCGAACGCACCGAGAATGCGTATGACTTCCGTGCACAGGAAGCGAAATGGCGCCCCTACTGGGAAGAAACGGGTGTCTTCAAGCCAACCGGCAACGCCGCGAAAGGTCGCCGCTATGTGCTAGACATGTTTCCGTACCCCTCAGGTGACCTGCATATGGGCCACGCAGAAGCGTTTGCTATTGGAGACATGAATACCCGCTACTACAAGCAGTGCGGCTACGATGTTCTGCACCCTATCGGCTGGGATTCCTTCGGTTTGCCCGCAGAAAACGCTGCTATCAAGAACGGTACCCACCCAAAAGAGTGGACCTACAAGAATATTGACACGCAGGCAGAATCTTTCAAACGTTACGCTATCGCCGTGGATTGGGATCGACGCCTGCACACCTCAGACCCCGAATACTATAAGTGGACCCAGTGGCTTTTCGAGCAGTTCTATAAGAAGGGCTTGGCCTACCGCAAAGACTCGATGGTGAACTGGTGCCCCAAAGATCAGACCGTGCTCGCGAACGAGCAGGTGGTTAACGGTGCCTGTGAACGATGCGGCACCACGGTTACTAAGAAGTCGCTAAATCAGTGGTACTTCAAGATTACTGATTACGCCCAGCAGCTTCTTGACGATATGGAGCAGCTTGAGGGCAAATGGCCCGAACGTGTTCTGCTGATGCAGCGGAACTGGATTGGGCGTTCCGAAGGTGCTGAGGTTCGCTTCGAGATTGAGGCTACCGAGGCACAGCCCTGCCGAATCCTTCACGGTCTTCACCACCCGCCCAGATACCCTCTACGGTTCAACCTTTATTGTTGTTGCCGCTGACTCGACCTTTGCCGAGCAGATTGTGGCACCCGAACAGGCACAGGCGCTAGAGGACTACCGCGAGCAGATTAAGGCGCTCAGCGATATTGACCGCCAGTCTTCCGAGCGTGAAAAGACCGGTATGTTTACTGGGCGTTACGCAATCAACCCGCTGAACGGCGCAAAGTTGCCGGTGTGGGCTTCAGATTATGTGCTTGCCGATTATGGTACCGGCGCTATTATGGCGGTGCCCGCGCACGATCAGCGTGACCTTGACTTCGCCAAGAAATTCGACCTGCCGATCGTGACGGTGCTCGATGTCGAGGGCGAGGAAGACCCTGCCGAGTCGGGTATCGCCACTGCGGGCGATGGGGTGCTCATTAACTCCGGTGAGCTAACCGGACTTCCTAAGGCAGAAGCTATTGCGAAGGCCACCGAGCTGGTTGAGGCTGCCGGCACCGGCGAAGGTAAGGTTATTTACCGCCTGCGCGACTGGTTGCTCTCGCGCCAGCGTTTCTGGGGCACGCCTATTCCCGTGATTCACTGTGAGGACTGTGGCGAGGTACTGGTTCCTGAAGAACAGCTGCCGGTTCTGTTGCCGGATAATCTGCGTGGCGAGCAGCTGGCGCCCAAGGGACAGTCGCCCCTTGCTGCCGCCGATGATTGGGCCATAGTTCCCTGCCCGCAGTGCGGTAAGAGCGCCCGCCGCGATTCCGACACTATGGATACCTTCGTGGATTCTTCCTGGTACTTCCTGCGCTATGTTTCACCCCGTTACGCCGAAGGCCCCTTCGACCCGCAGGCGATCAGGGAATGGGGCGCGGTCGATATGTACGTGGGCGGTGTGGAACATGCGATTCTGCACCTGCTGTATGCGCGTTTCTTCACGAAAGTTATTCGTGATTTGGGGACTGATTGAGCACGGCGAGCCGTTCAAAGCTCTCATGAATCAGGGGCAGGTTCTCAACGGCGGTAAGGCCATGTCGAAATCGCTGGGCAATGGTGTAAACCTGGGTGAGCAGCTTGATACGTTCGGTGTGGATGCAGTGCGCACCACCATGATCTTCGCTTCGCCGCCCGAAGATGATGTGGACTGGGCGGATGTTTCGCCCGCCGGTTCGCAGAAGTTCTTGGCGCGCGCATGGCGGGTTGCTCAGGACGTTACCTCCGGACCTGGCGTGGATGCGGCATCCGGCGATGCGAACCTGCACAAGCTGGTGGCGCGTACCGTACACGATGTGAAACAGCTTCTTGACACTGGTAAGTTCAACGTGGTGGTCGCCAAGACTATGGAGCTGGTGAATGCTACCCGTAAAGCTATCGATTCGGGCCCTGGGGGAGCAGACCCCGCGGTGCGCGAAGCCGCCGAAACTATTGCGATCTTGTTGTCACTCTACGCGCCGTACACCGCCGAGGACATGTGGCACGCGCTGGGATACGATAACCCGGTGCTGACCGCAGGTTTCCCGCAGGTAGATGAATCCCTACTCGTGGATGATACCGTCACCGCAATCGTGCAGATCAAGGGCAAAGTGAAGGCGCGCCTTGAGGTATCAAAAGATATTTCTGAAGCTGAGCTTGAAAAACAAGCCCTGGAGGACGAGACTATCGCGAAGCTGGTGGAAGGCTCCGAAATCCGTAAGGTGATTGTGCGAGCCCCCAAACTGGTGAATATCGTCATCTAGAGTTTTCAGAACGTTGATGCGGTGCCGCCGGAAGAAAACTTTTCGGGTTTTTCTTCCGGCGGCACCATTCTTTTTAGCTATGATGAGAAAGTCGGTTATTGCAAATTGCCGTATTTTTAAGATTCAGGAGGTACCTTATGGGACGCATCGCTGTCGTGACAGACTCAGCCGCTGCCATTACCCCTGAAATTCTTAAGGAGCGGCAAGAACGCGGTGGCTTTGCCGTGGTACCCATGCCGGTATCCGTTCAAGAGACACCCGCACGTGCAGGCATCAGGGGCACACGAACCGAGACGAATACCCGCGATTTAACCGGTCTTAGCCTCGAGGAAATTGACGAAGCCATTTTAATGGCGCATGTCCTCGGAAATACGGTCCATACCTCCGGTCCTGCCCCCGGTGTCTTTGCCGATACCTACGATGCCCTCGTTGATGAAGGGTACGAGCATATTCTGTCGATACACCTCTCGGGAGAGCTCTCTGGAACCGTTGAATCAGCGCGAGTGGGTGCACAGCTTTCTAAAGCGCGAGTGACCGTACTTGATTCCCGTACCGTCGCCGGAGCCTATGGGCATGCGGCATTGCACGCCCATGATATAGCCGATATTTGCGATAGTCCTGAGGAACTTGCCGAAGTAGTTACCGGTATATGCGCCGAGACCGATATTTATTTCTACATTCCTACTCTCGATGCGCTTCGCCGCGGAGGTCGTGTCTCGCCCGCGTTGGCGATGGTCGGGCAGATGTTCCAGATCAAGCCTATCGGCACGGTCGCGGATGGAAAACTGACCTATGTTGAGCGCCCCCGTACCGCAACGCGCGCGAAAGAACGCCTCACGCAGATTATTCGTGACGTTTGTACCAAGCACCAATCGGTAAAAAAGCATCCTGCAGCTGCGGCTGCGCAGCACGACGTACGACCAACCGGTCACGTAGTAGCGCTTCACCATATGGGTAACCTTGCGGAGGCTAAAGCCTTGCAAGATTCGTTGGGCGCCTTCGCTTCGGACGCGGTTCTCAGCTCTCTCCCGCCCGTATTAGCGGCGCATTCCGGACTGGGAGCACTTGCCGCTGTCATCTATTAGCCATACGATGTGAGAATGTCATTTTTCTTTGTGTAGCCGCTAAAATTACCCGATTCACCCGCAAAAATTGGCGCAATCCCTGTGGATAGCCGGTTTTTGTGTCCCGCTCGGATAGTTATCCACAGAATATAGGAACCGCTCGGCAGGCGAGCAAGCACACGGCTAGGCTTGCACTATGACCCGCGATAACGCCCACCAAGCATTTCACCCACTAAGCTCTTCTATGCAGACGCTAACCGAAAGAGCCGAGACGTCGTTACAAGCACAGGAAGCTCAGACAGAGAAGCAAAGCCCGTATGGGATCTGGGATGACGAGCCCACAGAACGTCTTATGCCGCATGATGATTTTGCGGAAGGGCTCTGCTTCTTCTGCCTCGGTGAGGAAAAGCCCTCGAAGACTCTACTCAGATTCTTACGAACAAACCATGTATGAGCAGCATGAGTCGGCATCTGAACAGCTCTTAAGACGAGCTAGACAACGCGCCACTCATAGCACCGAAACCAGACGATTTGGCGGAAAGCTACTACGAGGGTACACAGCAGCAGATCTCTGCGGTAAAACCTGCGCACAACCCTGCCAATGAACAGCGCGGCGAGCACACTACTCACGTTATTGCACAGCGCGAGAATATGCCCGAAGAGCTCATTCAGGATGATTGGGACGAATGGGAAACACCAGCGAAAACCCGTGCTTTTCGGTGGAAGGTTCCGCCCTATGCCGTCTTCGTTTTAGCCTTGGGCGTTCTAGGAATTATTCTCTGGGGGTTGCTAGGATTTACACCCACTCCGCAAGCAAACGAAGAGTCTACCAGTAGCGCCCAGGTGGCGGCGCCAGGGGACTAGCTCATCCGTAATTCCGAGTGCCACCCCTTCGGATTCATCTGCGCAGAATAAGGTTCCGAATAAGAACGGCACTATTCGAGTGCATATAGCTGGAGCAGTCAAAACTCCTGGCGTGCAAACGCTCCCTGCTGATGCCCGCGCCATTGATGCCCTTGAAGCCGCAGGAGGCGCAACCCCGGATGCCGACCTCAACCGGGTGAACCTCGCGGGCAGCCTTAGCGACGGCACACAGCTTTACATCCCCAAGACAGGGGAGACCGCTGCACCGGTACTTGCCGCACCAGCCGGAGGAAACAGTGCTTCACCCAGCGGTTCTCCGGGAGCCGCGCAAAATCCTGCGGCACCGAAATCTTCTGCGGGCGCTGGGCAGCAGGGCGCACCGGGTTCTCCTATCAACCTGAATACTGCGACTGCTGAGCAGCTGCAGACTTTGCCGCGCATTGGTCCTTCTCTAGCCGCCCGCATTATTTCTTGGCGTGATGCTCACGGAGGCTTCAAAAGTGTTGATGAACTGGATGCGGTACCCGGCATCGGTCCCTCTCTCATGAGTTCGCTACGCCCGCTCGTCACAGTGTAAATCCGTTAGCGTCAAACATTATAGGTAATGAGCCGCATCATGAGTTTTCTGCACATTCCGCCTAAGCTCAAACCATATCTCACCCGAAATTTCGCCCGTACCGAGTGGATGCGCTATCGCCGCGACCATAACCGCGAATGGTTTCGCGCTGTCAGTGCCATTATTCACCTTGATATACGGCTTATAGTCTCGGCGGTCGTACTCTGGATTTTCACGCTGGCCGCCATGTATCACGGTACTTTTCAGCCCTATAAATACTGCGTTTTAGTGGCTATTAGCCTGCTTGGAATAATCACCATAACGCTTAATACCTTCTATGGACGCAAAATCGCCCATATTCTTTGTCCTATCCTCGGGCAGTTCATGTTCATTATGCTCTTGGTGACTCTGCAAGCTGTCCTGCTCATGCTGACCGGAACGGATTCCAGCCGCACGACCCTAAGAGATGCCGAAGGAGCCTCGTTACGTATAACCGGAGTCATCAGGGAAATACGCCCTCTTGACTCGCATACGAATATGATCATTCTCAGCACCGACACGGCTCAATACCGTAATCTTCGAGCACCAATTCATGAAGATATTCGTATTTACAACAACACACAAAAACAGCAGCTTAACCCCGGAACCCGGGTTAACGCGATCGGAACCCTTGAAAATAAAGGCACCACCGCATTCCTCAAAAGGTGCAAGCATATTCCCTCAACCGAACCAAAGATCTTGAGCACACGCGCCCTAAACACCAGGATGCGCGATTACGCCCGCCGACACCTCGATGCCGAAACCACGGCGTTACTTCTAGGTACCGCCTATGGCGATGACTCCGCGATGCCCAACACCAGTATGGAAAACTATAAGTTTAGCGGGCTCAGTCACCTTACCGCAGTCTCTGGAGCAAATATCGCCATCATTTTCATGGCTGGCTACCGTTTTGGAATTCTCGTGCGTGTTCCACGCCGCCTTATGATCGGAATGGGTATTACCGCCGTCGTTCTCTACTCCACGATTCTCACCTTTGAGGGATCCGTAATCCGCTCTATTCTCATGGGGTCACTAGGGAGCTTTGGCGATGCTCCGCGGTACCGGGAGAAATACTCTTAGCGCGCTCGCCACCACTATCGTGTTCTGCCTCATCGCTGCGCCGAAACTCGCTGGCGATCTCGGCTTTGTGCTCTCCACCGTGGCTACGGCATCGCTGATAGCGCTCGGACCCTCACTCACGCGTCTCTTGATGCGCGTCCTACCGCACACCCTCGCCGAACTTATAGCAGCTTCCGCCAGCGCCTCGCTCTGGTGTACCCCTGTGATTTTAGGTATCAGCGGCAAAATACCGCTCTATACCATTCCCGCAAATATGCTTGCCGCTCCACTAACCGCGATCACCATGTTTGCTGGTCTTGCCGCGTTCCTGAGCTACAGCATCAACTTCACGGCCATCACGGATATTGCTCTTATTCTCGGTAGAATACCGGCACAGGGCATCGAATACATAGCGAAATATTTTGCACACGCACCCGCAAATCCACTCGATGTAGATGTTACTCTGGCATCTGTAGCTTTTGCTGGAGTTACTGTCTTTGCGGGTAGCCTGCTGATATGGCTCTGGGATTACCGTATTTACAAGCGCGAGCTTCACCTCGATTATGTACGTATACCCTGGTACTCGACATGTAACCAGTACGCACCGTCAATCACTAACGCACCAAATCGGTCAAAGACACTTCGGTATGATAGAAACAGCAACACACCGAACGAGCAATGAGGTACCGTGACTCCCAGGGGAAGCTCATCACGCGGCAACTACCGCGGCCAACGCGCTAATAAAGCGCTTGATAACGCATGGCGCACCGTAGATCCCGCACCGGTCATCATGCTCCACGGTTCCGAAGAGTATTTCGCTTCACGAGCACGTGAACGTCTGCGCACCGCTTTTTATAGCACCTATCCAAATGCAGACCTAGTCACCATTAACGCTTCCACCTACACTGCGGGGGAACTCACTCTCCTCGCGAGCCCGTCGCTCTTTGGGACTGCCAAAATAATAGATGCTGACAACGTCGCCACCATGAGTGAAGACTTCCTTAACGATGTTCTCAGCTACATTGCTGCCCCAGAATCCGACATTATGCTCATCATGCAGCATTCCGGCGGTAACCGCGGCAAAAAACTCATTGATGCCATACGTAAAAACCACGTTCTTATTCCCTGTAAACCGCTCAAAGCCGAGCGCGAAAAAACGGAATTTGTCACCGGTGAATTCCGAGCGGCTAAACGCACTATCGATCCCGGTGCCCTGCGCCTACTCGTAGCCGCCACCAACGACACCGCCGAACTTGCCTCTGCCTGCGCCCAACTTCAAGCAGATGTTGCGGGAAATATTACCGAAGAGATCATGAACCGTTACTATGGCGGGCGAACCGAAGTTACCGCTTTTCGGGTGGGAGACGCCGCCGTTACGGGAAACGCAGCAGAAGCGCTTAGGCTTTTGCGACATGCTTTAGCAACGGGAACAGAACCTATCCCTCTGTTGGGGGCACTTGCCATGCGTATTCGCAATATTGCCCGCGTGCATCATGTGCGTGCCAGTGCCCAGGAACTTGCCCGTGAGATAGGTATGGCTCCGTGGCAGGTTGAACAGGCGCAACGCGACGGAAGGCGTTTCACCGGGGAACAGATCGCCCGTATCGTGCAGCTACTTGCTGATGCCGACGCACAGCTCAAGGGGGAGGGCCTAGACCCGGTATATGCGGTTGAACGCGCGGTACTTGCCATTGCGTTGCCTCATAACCGCTCATAAATGCATTTTTATTTTGCTCATATATGAGCTAGGGAAAGATTTGCGTCATAAGGCATAATGGACTCCATGCTACAAACACTGAAAAAAGCATTCTTCGCCGTTTTGCCTTCGCTTCGGAAAGTAGCAGAAGATGCTCTGCGCGATAATGCACAACAGTCGCAAGCACAGACCAACCACGATTCTGAACAACCTCAGACATCAAATGCGCCGAAACCAGGCCCCGGTGCTTCTAAGTCTGCGCCCTCTCAACAGCAGAGTTCGCAGGGACAGGGCTCAGACTATCCAGGAGACTACCGCGGGTCTATTGACTTTGAGTATTCTCCCTCATTGGACGGCGATCCAGATCCTGGTGAGATCGTGTGGACTTGGGTTCCTTACGAAGAAGACCATACTCAGGGGAAAGACCGCCCGGTCATACTTGTAGGGCGTGACGGGGAATACCTGCTTGCCTTCATGATGACCAGCAAAGACCACAACAACCGCGATCATGCAGATTCTAATTATCTAGATATTGGTTCAGGCTCTTGGGATTCCCAGGGTCGGGCCTCCGAGGTCAAACTCAATCGCGTCTTACGGGTGCGTCCTGAGAACATGCGCCGTGAAGGGGCAATTATGCCTCACGAGACTTTCCGCCTTATCGAACAAGCCTACAACCGCCGTTAATCTGCGGTTGTACCTATCTCAAAAGCGCAAAAATCATACATCATCCTTTGAAATAACAGGTATTCTTACAGGCATTTATCTGCTATGATTTGTGGTTGAGTGTCTGGTGGTCATCAGGCACTGCTGGCCGGTTGCCATAGGCATCCCCACGCCGCTCAGTCGATGATCGGTCAGCATAGCCCTCACCGACCAATAAGACAAACAGAAAGTTTAATCGTGGCTAATATCAAGTCCCAGAAAAAGCGCATCCTCACCAACGAGAAGGCTCGTCTGCGTAACAACGCTATTAAATCTGAGCTGAAGACCGCAACCCGTCGGGTTAAAGAAGCTGTTGAGGCACAGAACAGGGAAGCTGCCGAAGAGGCGCTGCGTTTTGTGAGCCGCAAGCTGGATAAGGCTGTTTCTAAAGGCGTTCTGCACAAGAAGAACGCTGCTAACAAGAAGTCCGGTCTAGCGCATCTGGTTAACAAACTTTCCTAATGTCAGCCTCTGTATGAGGCGCATTGCGAAGTGATAGGGGTTCCCCGTCGGTTCTCTCCCGGCGGGGAATTCTTTGTGTCCGCCGACCGTGCCGGTTCGCGCTTCCAGCGTGCATTATGGGAAAATAAAAGATAATTGTGCCAGCTGCCTGATGAACCTCCATGAAAGGAATATGCGAGTGGCTCCTCTGTCGAAAAATCCGCCAATACCGGCGGCTACCGACCCCGCGATTATTCGCAACTTCTGCATTATTGCACATATTGATCATGGAAAATCCACGCTCGCTGACCGTATGCTTCAGGCAACTGGCGTTGTCGCGCCGCGCGATATGAAGGCACAATACCTTGACCGCATGGATATTGAGCGTGAACGAGGCATCACCATTAAGTCCCAGGCAGTACGTATGCCATGGGAGATCGACGGTACTTCCTATGCGCTCAACATGATCGACACTCCGGGACACGTTGACTTCACCTATGAAGTCTCTCGCTCACTTGCCGCATGCGAAGGCGCTCTGCTTCTTGTTGATGCGGCACAGGGGATTGAAGCCCAAACTCTCGCCAATCTCTACTTGGCAATGGAGAACGATCTTACGATTATTCCTGTCTTGAATAAGATCGACTTGCCCGCCGCTATGCCCGATAAATATGCTGAGGAGCTGGCGAATCTTATTGGTTGCGAGCCTGAGGAAGTTTTGCGGGTTTCGGGTAAAACCGGTGAGGGTGTAGAAGCTCTGCTGGACCGTATTGTCGAAGGCATACCCGCGCCTGTGGGGCAGGCGGACACGCCAGCCCGCGCCATGATTTTTGACTCGGTTTATGATTCCTATCGCGGAGTGGTCACCTATGTGCGTGTCGTAGACGGAAAACTTGAACCGCGCCAGAAAATCAAGATGATGTCTACCGGCGCAGAACACGATCTGCTTGAGATTGGGGTAATTTCACCCGACCCCATTCCCTCCAAAGGGCTGAGTGTGGGTGAAGTGGGTTATTTGATCACTGGCGTGAAGGACGTTCGGCAATCCCGCGTGGGCGATACCGTAACCTCTGCTGTAAAGCCTGCCGCAGAGTCACTAGGCGGCTATGAAGACCCGAAACCTATGGTATTCTCTGGGCTATTTCCTATTGATGGTTCAGATTATCCGGCGTTGCGAGATGCCCTAGACAAGCTCAAGCTCAACGATGCTGCGCTTGTCTACGAACCCGAAACTTCTGCAGCACTCGGGTTTGGTTTCCGGTGTGGCTTCTTAGGCCTGCTGCACCTTGAAATCGTGCGCGAACGCTTGGAACGCGAGTTCAATCTCGACCTTATTTCGACCGCCCCCAACGTTATCTATGATGTTGTGGACGAATCGGGTAATGCAAAGCGCGTGACTAACCCAAGCGAGTTCCCCGAGGGTAAAGTCGCAACCATTCGTGAACCGATGGTGGCATGTACGATTATTGCTCCCAGCGACTATATTGGGGCGATCATGGAGTTGTGCCAGTCGCGCCGCGGGCAAATGGGCGGCATGGACTACCTATCTGAGGATCGCGTTGAGATGCGGTACCGCCTGCCGCTGGCCGAGATTGTCTTTGATTTCTTCGATCAGCTCAAGTCCCGTACTCGCGGATATGCATCCTTGGACTGGAAGTTCGATGGTGAGGAAGAGGCTGACCTGGTGAAGGTCGATATCCTGCTTCAGGGTGAGAAAGTGGATGCTTTCTCGGTTATTACCCATCGCGACAAGGCCTATTCGTACGGTTTGATGATGACGAGTAAGCTTCGTGAGCTAATACCTCGTCAGCAATTTGAGGTTCCTATTCAGGCTGCTATTGGTTCTCGCATCATTGCCCGCGAGAATATCCGCGCTATGCGCAAGGACGTGCTGTCAAAATGCTACGGTGGCGATATTTCGCGTAAGCGCAAGCTGCTGGAAAAGCAGAAGGAAGGCAAGAAGCGCATGAAGATGGTCGGCCGCGTCGAGGTACCGCAAGAGGCATTCATCGCCGCCCTATCTTCGGGCGAAGAGAAAGAGAAGAAAGACAAAAAGAAGTAAATCTTTACCGTCTTTCTTGCGGGTAGAGACCTGACTCCAAGAAAAGAGCGTCTCTACCCATCATTTTTACGCACACGCACTCGGCTAGATTCTCATGAAGGAGGCATTGTATGGCACCCGCGCAACCGGTTGGCGCGCCCGCGCCGCGTGATGGACGCATCCCTGCCTCTTGTGCGCACGGGTGCCAAAACCGTGATTTTAGCCTCTACGTACATATTCCGTTCTGCTCGGTGCGATGTGGGTATTGTGATTTCAACACTTATGCCACCGAAGATTTTGGTGACGGGATAGGGCTGGGTACGTATGCGGACGATGCTACAGCTGAGATTTTCTTTGCCGCTCGCACTCTTGAAGCATCCGGGGTGGTAAAGCGGCCGTTGCATACGGTATTCTTCGGCGGGGGTACGCCCACGAAACTCCCTGCGTATGATTTGGTGCGCATCCTGAAAACTGCAATTGATATTTTCGGTATCGAAGATGGTGCTGAGGTCACCACCGAGGCTAATCCTGACTCTGTCACCTATGAGGATCTGCAGACGTTAAAAGACGGCGGATTTACGCGTGTTTCTTTTGGTATGCAATCTGTTGTGCCCGAGGTTTTGAAAGTTCTTGACCGTACCCATACACCCGAAAATGTTCCTAAAGTTGTGGCGTGGGCGCGAGATATTGGTCTTCAAGTATCGATAGATTTAATTTATGGCTCTCCGTCAGAAACGCTGGAGCAGTGGGAGCAAAGTGTGCAAGCGGCGATTTCTTATCAGCCAGACCACATTTCTGCATATTCTTTGATTGTTGAAGATGGTACTAAACTTGCCGCACAAATTCGGCGCGGTGAATATACAATGCCTGATGATGACCTCATGGCAGATATGTATTTGCGTGCAGAAGATCTTCTCATGCAAGCCGGATATCGGTGGTATGAGGTCTCGAATTATTCTCGGTCTGAGCATACTCGAAGTGACCATAATATGGCGTATTGGCGTAATCAAGACTGGTGGGGAATAGGACCGGGAGCACATTCACATATAAACGGTACCCGGTGGTGGAATATTAAACATCCCATTCCCTATGCACATCGTGTTCGGGCTGGGGAATCACCGGCCGCAGCGCGAGAAGTTTTAGACTCAGGAACTCGTTCTTTTGAGGCGATTATGCTGCTGATTCGAGTACGTGAAGGTTTGCCTATGAGCGAGCTTCTGGCCGTGCATCCTGCCGCTGACTTGGGGGATTCTTTACAATGGTTGCTCGCGCAAGGACTTATTGAACCCGACATTTTTACAAATACTGGTGCACCCAACCCTGATGCTTCAGTAAAACTTACGTTGCAGGGCCGACTTTTAGGTGATGCTGTTACTCGAGAATTACTTCCAGATATAAAATAAATGTCTCGTAAAATATGCGAGAATACTTACCCCAAAAATATAATTGCCTTAACTTTCAGGATAAAATAATTGAATTACTAGACATTAGGTTGAAACTAAGGTAGAGTTTATATTGGCAGGACGGTATATGTTACAGCGTGTTGTCGTCTTTGCTGAAGTTGAGTGAATACGGTTGAAGGTCCCTTGTGTATCAGGGGCCTTCAATCGTTAACAGGTGTTTTATATGGTATGTAATATGCGCATAAAAATAAAGGGCCACATATTCCATATCGAAATAGTGACCCGGGGTGCCTTATACGATGTATAGGTCTGTTTATACGCGGCGCTCGGCTGCCTGTTGTTGCTGTTGCCCTTCCATTTCTTCTCGGTGCTGCTTCTTCTTTTCTTTGAAGTCTTCAGCAGGCTTGAGGAAAAGGTCAAGGATACGCAGGTTGAGCTTGTACCTATGAGGTTCTCCTTGAGCGGCGTAGATGCCCGCAATTACGGAACTGATCGCCATATAAAGCCACAGAATAGCAGTAAAGAACATCATGAGGCTTGCCATGCCGGGCACGAAGCTCAAAATAAGAAGAACAAGAATCATGATTGAAGGCAGAAGCGTAAAGTTCATGGCTTCACGTGACTCTTGCTCAGTGAAGGGGGCGCGGTCACGATACAAATAGTAGATAGCAGCGGCAGGCAAAAACCCGATGATGCCGCTAAAGTGAGCAAAAGTCGCCATGCTCCGGTCCTGCGACACAGGCAAAGGTGTAATGTTTCGTTTATGCCCCTCCGGGCGAGTATCTTGAACCACAGAAATCCTGATTATTACTCGTCTATTTTGCTCTGCCGTACACATGCCTCAATTAGTGCACCTGTACAACCTAAAATCCTTATTTATTGTAACGTGTTTTACCGAATGCCTCGCCAGAGGCGCGGCATAGACAACCTGAGCTACTCACATTACCTTATTCAGTCAGAAAATCAATGAGCGACTCAACAGGTCCTAGCAGCGTAGGATCAAGATCGGAATAAGAGTCAACTCGGGAAAGAATACGTTTCCAGGCGTTTGCCACGTCTTCCTGGTTTTGATGTGGCTGTCCCAACCGACGTAGAATTCCTTTCTTCCAGTCCTCACCTCGAGGCACCTGCGGCCATACCGGAATTCCGAGAACCTGCGGCTTGACGGCCTGCCAAATATCAATGAAAGGGTGCCCCACAATCTTAATATTTCCAGCAGCGCCGGGAACAGCTAAAGCCTCCGCCACAACACGTTCTTCCTTGGTGCCTTTCAGAAGATGATCCACAAGAATTCCAAGTCGTCGCTCTGGGCCGGGGGAGAACTCTTTAACGGCAGTTGCTAAATCATCAACACCATGAAGGGGCTCGACCACAATACCTTCAACCCGCAGATCATGGCCCCACACTTTCTCGACGAGTTCCGCATCATGAAGCCCCTCAACCCAGATTCTGGATGCGCGCGCCACCCGTGCTGGAGCGTTTTCAACTGCTACCGAACCAGAACGAGAAATTTTGCGCCCTGAGGTCTTTCGTGGTGTTGGGGCAACAATCTCAACCGGTTCGCCCTCAAGAAAGTACCCGATTCCTAAAGGAAAATTTTTGACCCGTCTGTGAGCGTCTTCAAGCCCGAAAAATATTTCTCCACCGATACGTTCGGCACGCACTACTTCGCCAACCCACCCGTTAAGATCCTCAAGGACCATCCCGCGTTTTAGCTCGACCTGACGAGGAGGAGCAGGCCTGTTATTTATTGAGGCACGTGATAGATCTTGTGCACCCCAAGCGTATCGTTCACTCATATCTTGCATCCTTCGTACGACGGCACCACGGATATTGCCTGGTTTCCGCAGGTTAGCTTTTGGCAGAACCCATCCAATTCTAAAGTATTGATAACTCGCTTCTGGCGAAAGACTAGTACCGCTAGGGGTTACCCGGCTATGATAAAAGTAGTTTTTAGCACTCTCTCAACAAGAGTGCCAGATTATGCTTTTGCCAGATTATTAACCACCGATAGGGTCGCAAGGAGTACCATGTCACACGAACGCCGCATGCGCATATTGCAGGCAATCGTTGAAGACTACGTGCGCACAGGCGAACCCATAGGTTCAAAGACGCTGGCACAGCGCCACCATCTTCAAGTATCCAGTGCCACGATACGCAATGATATGGCAGCTTTAGAAGAACAGGGACTTTTGAGCGCACCGCACGCCAGCGCTGGGCGTATTCCTACAGAACAGGGATACAGGTTCTTCGTCGATGCTCTAGCCGCGCCGCGTGCTCTCTCTGCAACCCAAGTTTCGGCGTTACGGCAAATTCTTGAAAGCGCACACAGCGTAGAAGACATGATTGAAGCCGCCACCCGAACACTTGCGCATCTCACGCATCAGGTGGCGCTTATCCAGTACCCAACACGTAACGCTGGAACTCTCTTGCATCTTGAGTTCGTACCCCTAGATTCACGCACGCTCTTAGCATTGCTTATCAGTGATCTTGGCACAATCCACCGGGTTACCGTGATATTGCCGGAGACTACAGCCTTATCGCATGATGAAACTGTGTCAGCTCTTGCAGCGATTAAAGAAAACCTGCTTAAAATGCTTCAGGGTTTACCCTTCGAAAACATAAGTGCATTGCTGCCAGAAGCGCATCATCCAGCGTTGCGAGGCCGTTCTCCGGAGCTCACCGAAGCTATCGTGGATCATCTGCGAGCACAACCTTATTTTGAACGAGATATTCGCTTCGCGATCTCTGGCACCTCAAACCTAGCACGAAGTCACGACGACTTCTCGGCGAGCATAGCTCCCATTTTGGATGCGCTCGAAGAACAAGTTACGCTACTTCGCGTGCTGTCTCACGCATCGGTTCAAGAAGCCGGGTACAGTGTAAGGATCGGTCACGAGAATACGGAGCAAGCGCTTCAAGGAGCTTCTATTGTCACTGGTGAATACGATTCACCCGTTGTAGTTTCATACAGCAAACAACATTTACCAGATAATGAAGGCGCCTTGGGGAAGCATACGGCAAAACTTGGCGTGGTGGGTCCAGTCCGCATGGATTACCGTGGTAACATTGCGGCGGTGAACGCGGTAGCTCGCTATCTAGGTCATGTCTTAGGCACACGAGCATCATGACATCGTGCGAGTAATTCCTCAGAACCCCGTAAACTTACCGATTTTATATTGACACCATATCCGGAGCACTCCGGTACGAAAAGGATAGAAGAAACACGTGAGCGATCACTACTCAACTCTTGGAGTCTCGAAGGATGCAAGCCCCGAAGAGATCAAAAAAGCGTACCGTAAAAAGGCGCGTCAACTGCACCCCGACGTTAACCCATCCGAAGAGGCAGCTGAGGAATTCAAACGTGTAACCCTCGCCTACGAAGTACTCTCAGATAACGAGAAACGCCGTAATTACGACGCTACCGGCGATGAACAGGGTCGTGCAGGATTCCCTGGAGGCGCAGGAGGGTTCGGCGGCTTTGGCTCAGGAAGTTTCGGGTTCCAAGACCTCTTCGATATGTTTACCGGAGGCGGTGGACAAAGCGGTCCCGCATCCCGCGTACGCCAGGGACAAGACGCACTTATCAACGTCTCGATATCCCTCAAAGACGCAGTTTTTGGCGTCGAAAAGACTGTAGAGCTTAACACGGCCGTCACTTGTAAATCCTGTGAAGGTGAAGGAACCGCTCCCGGAACCCACCCCGAAACCTGTGAGACCTGTCATGGCCAGGGATTCATGCAGCGCCGTGTTCAATCCATCCTAGGAACCGTCATGCAGCAGGTAGAGTGCCCCAGCTGTCAGGGATATGGCACCGTCATCAAACACCGCTGCCCAGAATGCCACGGACAGGGCCGTGTGGGCGAAAAACTCCCGCTGACCTTCACCGTTCCCGCCGGTGTTAATGACGGAGCCCGCATACGTCTGCGAGGTAAAGGCGAAGCTGGACTCAATGGTGGTCCCAATGGCGATCTTTATATTGATCTCAACGTTAAGCGCGATAAATACTTTGTTCGCGATGGTGATAATCTCACCACAACGGTGAATATTCCTATGGTCGCAGCCGTTTAGGAACCACCGTACCCTTAGAAACCTTCGATGGGGTTCAAGAGATCACCATCCCTGAAGGCGCACAAAGCGGCGACATCGTAACTTTGAACGGCTTAGGTGTTACCCGCCTTCACTCCGATAAACGCGGAGACCTACAGGTACGTATTCAGGTCACAACACCGACCAATGTAAACTCCGAACAACGTGAGTTGCTCCAAAAATTCGCTGAACTTCGTGGAGAAGACTTGCACGAAGGCACCCACGTCAAACAAAAACATGGTCTTTTTTCGCGACTCAAAGACCAATTTAAATAGACAACATTCTTTGTATCCGAAGTGTTCTGAAAATCCTAGTACGGTAAGATGAAACACTTCGGATACAGCTTTATCAAGGATCTTATGAGCGCCCCCATTTTCTACATTACCGCCAAAGAGCTAGCCAGCTGCACGGCAGGGAGTACATTTACTCTAACTGGCCCGGAAGCGCATCACGCCAAGGTGAAACGCTTAGCTGTAGGGGAGAACCTTGACCTTGCAGACGGCCAAGGGCATCGTATCCACGGTATTGTTTCAGCGATTTCCTCTAAAGGACTTGAAGTTACAGTCCAAAACCTAGATAAGGACGATAACAGCCTCTCAGTTTCCCTTGTGCAGGCACTCGCCAAAGATAACCGAGACATATTGGCAATTGAGAGCAGCACCGAACTTGGAATTCGGAGCGTTATCCCGTGGAGTGCCGATCGCTCTATCGTGCGGTGGAAAGGGGAACGCGCTACTAAAGCTCACCAAAAGTGGCAAAATACTGTCTCTGCCGCCGCTAAAGCAATCGCGTCGAGCACTCATTCCTACCGTGGAAGAGCTGTATTCTTCGCAGGAACTCGCAGAACACATACGCGAGCTCACGGATCAGGGAGCGTATGTCTACATTCTGCATGAACAGGCCACTGAACCCTTAAGCGAATATCTGCGAAAGATTGGGTACAGCCCTGATAATCCCACCAGAATTTATATTCTTGTAGGACCTGAAGGAGGCATCACCGAGCGGGAAATCGAACTTTTCACGCGGGCGGGTGCGCACAAGGCACTGTTAGGAACTGAAATTCTGCGAGCCTCCACCGCTGGTGCCGCAGCACTGTGCACTATCAACGTAGTGTTGGGACGCTGGTAAGTAACGTTACACTTATTTAAGAACCAACAAGCCAAGGAGCTTACTTTTGACGACTACCTCACGACCCCTCTCAACGGCACGTACCGTATCTTTCAAAAGCGCCGCAGAGATGATAGCGGTTCTTGGCCCTCAAGACGCGCATCTCACTATTGTTGAGGACTATTTCGACAATATTTCAATTCGTCCCAAGGATCTTGATCTTCTTATTTCCGGTCCGTCCGTGTCTGTTACCACGGTTGCGAAGCTTCTCAATGAACTTCGTGTACTCGCTAGTCACGGTACACAGATTACAGTACAAGTTATCCATCGTCTGATGGGTATGCTCGGTGATGAACTTTCAAATCCGGCGCATACGCTCTCAGCGAGTATTCTTTCAACACGCGGTACGACGATTCGCCCGAAGACGGTAAACCAGAAAAAATATGTGGATGCTATTGACGCAAATACTGTTGTCTTCGGCATTGGTCCCGCTGGTACCGGTAAAACATATTTGGCTATGGCAAAAGCAGTGCAAGCCCTACAAAGCCGCGAGGTTAACCGAATTGTCTTAACTCGCCCCGCAGTAGAAGCAGGCGAGCGTCTAGGCTTTTTACCGGGAACTCTCAACGATAAGATTGACCCTTATTTGCGTCCTCTCTATGATGCTCTACACGACATGCTTGAACCGGAGGCTATCCCTAGCTTATGGAGGCAGGAACAATTGAGGTTGCCCCCCTCGCATATATGCGCGGGCGTACATTGAATGACGCTTTCGTCATCCTTGATGAAGCACAGAACACGACGGCTGAACAGATGAAGATGTTCCTGACTCGTTTAGGTTTTGGCTCCAAGATGGTAATCACCGGCGATATTACACAGGTTGATTTGCCGGGTGGCCAAGCTTCGGGGCTTAAACAGGTGCGTAATATTTTGACCGGGGTTGATGACATTGTTTTTAGCACCCTAGATTCCTCTGATGTCGTGCGCCATAGTCTAGTGTCTAACATTGTCTCCGCGTACGATCAGTGGGGCAAAGATCAAAAGGCTATGGAACGTAAACGTAATCGTAAAGTTAAGCGCGCCACGATTGAAGCTGCGGCTGAGAAACTTTTGGATCGAGCCGGAATTAACGGTGGTGAGTCTGGGGAGAACCAGTCACAGCAGAAGGGCGGACAACGCTAGTGGCTGTACTTGATTTTCATGTTGAGGACCCTAATGAGAAGCCTGGTAACGTCACGACTCAGCTTATTTATGATGCTTTTGCGTCAGTAGATACCGAAGTTCTCAGCAATCTGGTGGATTACATCTTCGCGAAGCTTTTCATAAGCAAAGATACTTATCTCTCTATCGCCGTTGTTGGGGAGAAGCAGATGGAGAAGATTCATCTGGAATGGATGGACTTACCTGGGGCAACCGATGTCATGAGCTTTCCAATGGATGAGCTTGTTCCCGGCACTGAAGATGAGCTTGCCCAGGGTATGCTGGGCGATATTGTGCTCTGCCCGCCGGTTGCGGCTCGTCAGGGTGCTGACGCCGGGCATTCCACGCTTGATGAGCTATGTCTGCTGACAACGCACGGGATTCTCCATTGTTTGGGGTATGATCATGGGAGTGCACAGGAAGAAGCTGAAATGTTTGGGCTTCAACGCTCTTTGCTTGAAGGCTTCTTGGGACGTGCTGCCCCCGTCGAGACTCGACATTAGGGGTATTTATGGCCGGGCTATTACTCTTTATCCTTGCTCTAATCGCAACGGTTTTAGCGTTTACAATCACTGTTGCGGAAACCGCCTTTGTCTATTTACCACGCACTGAGGCAGAGGAAGTCGCGCAAGAACACCCACATAGTGTTTTTGCGCGGGTTTTGACCGAAGCAAGTACCGGAAATGACGAGCGGTATACGCATCCCTTGCGGCTGGCGCGGGTTCTTACGACCGGGGTGGCTACTCTTGCCTTTATGGTCGCTATCCTCAGCATAGTCGAGCATCACTGGCTGGCTGGGCTTATTACTCTGGTATGTGTCGCGTTAGTGGGATATCCGCTGCTTACGGTGTTGGCCCGTGCTTTAGGCCGTAACCGCGCGGTTGTGATGTTAAAAGGTCTTGCTGCTCCTGTGTATTTCACCGCGATTACTCTCGGGTGGTTGTCGTCTTTTCTTGATGCACTTGTACATAAGGCAGCACCACAGCGTGTTTTAGATGGTCCTGCCGGTGTTTTTGCCGAAGATGAGCTTCGCGAGTTCCTGGATCGTGCCTCTGATGCTGAGACTATTGAAGATGATGAGGCACAGATTGTTCAGTCGGTTTTCGAGCTTGATGATACGCGCATCCGCTCTATTATGGTGCCGCGCACAGATATGTTGACTGTTGAGGCTAATGAGAGTACCGAGAACGCGCTTAGCCTTTTTCTGCGTTCGGGATATTCGCGTATGCCGGTGATTGGGGAATCAAACGACGATGTGCTTGGCATCCTATATCTCAAGGACTGCATGCAGGCTCATCTTGCCCATAGCCGCGGTGATGCGCCAGAGCCTAGCATTATCTCTCTTATGCGTGAGGCACGTTTTGAGCCTGAATCGAAGAAGGTTATGGATCTTTTGCGACAAATGCAACGGGAATCAACGCACGTTGCCGTCGTGGTTGATGAGTATGGCGGTACCGCCGGTATGGTCACGCTTGAGGATCTTATCGAAGAGCTCGTCGGCGATATTTCGGACGAATATGACAACGAGAAACCTGAGTATTCCCTTCAGGAAGATGGAAGCTTCAAAGTGTCGGCGCGCCTAAGCGTTGAAGATCTTGGAGAAATTTTTGGGATTGACCTTGACGACGAAGATGTAGATACCGTAGGCGGTTTGTTAGCGAAGCACCTAGGGAAAGTACCTATCGTGGGATCTGAAGTTACGGTTGAGGGTATTACCATTCGTGCCATTGGTAGCAGCGGGCGGCGCCATCAAGTCGATATGTTACGAGTGTACCGTCAAGAATCGCAGCCTCACTTAGGCGAAGAATCAAACTCACCGGAGGGTACAGGCTTCAATACGCCGCTAGATTTATCTTCTTCTCAGCAAACATTCAACTAATTTTTATACGCTTAGCATTTCATCAGAAACGAGGAATCATGGATATCGAACGTGGCGACTCTGCTCAGCCTGCTTTCCCTGAGCATTATCGTGCAGGGTTTGTATCTTTAGTGGGGCGTCCCAACGCTGGAAAATCGACCCTCACTAATGCTTTGGTAGGGCAGAAGGTGGCGATTACATCAAGTCGCCCCCAAACAACACGCCACACGATTCGCGGTATTGTACATCGAGACGATTACCAGCTGATCCTTGTTGATACTCCAGGTATTCACCGCCCCCGTACCCTTTTGGGGGAGCGACTTAATGATCTTGTTGCGGGTACTCTTTCTCAGGTGGATGTCCTGGGTTTTTGTATCCCGGCAAACGAGAAAATTGGTCCTGGTGACCGTTATATTGCTTCTCAGTTAGTAGCTTCAAGCAATAAACCTGTCGTGGCAATAGTCACAAAATCTGATACTGTTGGTGGCGATCAGCTTTCCGAACAGCTTATAGCGGTGCAGTCTCTTGGCGAAGAGGTAATGAGCGCAGAACGCGCCGATCGAGCCCGCCGGACTAAGCACCGTGAGAATCGTGTATCGCGCAGCAAGAAAGACAATAAAAATATACCTTTTGCTAAAGGTTCAGGTCCCGCAGCTCAACGACGAACTGGCAAAAATTATGAGCCCACAGCCCATGACGGTCAGGGCGGTTGGGCTGATATTATCCCGGTTTCAGCGGTACAGCACTTTCAAGTCGATGCCGTTGCTGACGTTTTAGCAAGTTACATGCCGGTTTCACCTCCGCTCTACCCTGAGGGTGAACTTACAGACGAACCTGAAGCTACCATGATCGCAGAATTTGTGCGTGAGGCCGCCTTAGAAGGCGCACGTGAAGAACTGCCTCATTCTATTGCCGTCACTGTTGAGGAAATGAACTTTCGAGAAGGCCGTTCAAAAGATAACCCCTTGCTGGATGTACATGTTAACCTGTTTGTGGAACGCGAATCGCAAAGTACATTATTATCGGCAAGGGTGGTTCTCATCTTCGGAAGATTGGTACACAAGCGCGTGAGCAGATTGAGGCTATGCTAGGCACTCGTGTATACCTCAATATTCATGTCAAGGTAGCTAAAGAGTGGCAATCTGATCCCCGAGCGCTGAATCGTCTAGGTTTTTAAGCGGTCCTGATACATAGAAAGAGAGTTGGTATGCCTCAGGCACCTTCTATGAAGAGTAGTGGTCGCCATATGCGCCACGGCATCATGAAGTCGGCGCGTAACAAGTGGATTGCGCTCTTGAGCGTCTGCATGTTGGTCGTCCTCATGGGCTTCGGCGGAGCTATTCTGCTGCGTCTGCGCGCAAATTTGCATACTGAGCCGCTGAATATTAGTGACTTTACGGGTGCGGTTGAGAATGGTGCACTCGACATTCTGATTATTGGATCGGATACCCGTAAAGGTAATAATGGCGCCTACGGGAACGATGATGACCGCAACTCAGAAGCTCGTTCCGATGTGATGATGCTCCTGCAGATCAGTGCAGATCGTAAGAACGTAAATGTGCTGTCCTTTCCTCGTGACTTGGTGGTTTCGATCCCAAAATGCACCGACCCTAAGACCAATAAAGCCTATGAAGCTGAGGACGATATACAAATCAACGAATCATTGGCACGCGGCGGTCCCGGATGTACGGCAGCTACTATCAGCAAACTCACAGGCGTACACATTGACCACTTCATGCTGGTAGATTTCAATGCGGTTAAAGAACTCTCTCGCGTAGTAGGCGGCGTCGAAGTCTGTGTAGATAACCCCGTCAACGACGAGTACAGCGGATTGAATCTACCCGCTGGCAACTCGAAGGTCGAGGGAGAGCAGGCGCTTGCGTTCCTGCGTTCACGCCACGGCTTTGGTGATGGCTCTGATATTGGTCGTATTCAAGCTCAACAGGGGTTCTTGTCAGCTCTGCTTCGTAAGGTCAAGGCAGAGGGAACACTCGATAATCCAAATAAACTTTTGAATATTGCGGAGGCTATCACCCAGAACGTCACGGTTGATGATGATCTGGGCAATCCCAACGAGATTGCCGGTATCGGTGCGACCATTGGCGGCATCGACCTGTCCGAGGTGGTTTTTGCAACTATCCCAACCGAGCCGTGGAACCAAGATCCCAACCGCCTGCAGCTTACCTCTGAGGCGCAGTCGGTGTTCCAGCGCCTTCGTGATGATAAGTCGTTGAAGGTTGAAGAAGCTAAACAAGGCGATAATGCACCTGCACAGCTTGATAAGTCGATACCTATCACCGTGTATAACGCTACGGGCATTGACGGTCGTGCTGCAGCCCTTGCTCGTATCATCGGTAATCTTGGATACACAAGTGTAACCCCGGCAAGTACTGCCGAATCTGTTTCTACCACCACAATTTCTTATGGCGAGGGTTACGAAGCTGAGGCGCGCGAAATTGCTGCAAAGATGAATATCACGCGGGTAGAGCCGAACGCTCAGGTTACCGGCGTAACGCTTACCATCGGCACCGATTTCCCCAGTGGCGATGCGATGGAGAAACAAGATTCGCAGATCGCGGGTGGAGCTGCCGGTCAGACTGCTGATCAGGCCACCTGCCAGCATGCATTTGCGTATTAATGTAGTAAGGCTTTGACGCCTACTTTACGGGAGGTGCCGCCTAGGGTTTAAAACCTTAGGCGGCACCTCCCGCTTCTGCTTCAGCAGGTACGTTTTGGAAAATTTCTATTCCATATGATGGACGAGAGGAGTGTTGGGAAATAGCTCCTCTTCTGTCTCGTGGTAGCGTTGAGGTATGAAGACTCTCGGCGACTGTGCAGTTTCGCATCTGCTTCTCCTTATTCGCCGGAACGGGGCTTAGTTATTTCCGCACCCGTTCCGGGTATTTTGTGCGGCGCATTTTCGCGATTTATCACACCCGTTTATGAGCCTAATTTCAAGGCACGATTCTCAAGGAATTTAGTATGCAAAACTTCCAGCAGCCTTCGTCCATGCCAGTACATAAGTATCGTCCTTTTCACGAGCAGATTAAAGTTGATCTGCCGGATCGTACTTGGCCTTCACATGTAGCTACTCAAGCGCCACGTTGGTGTGCAGTTGATTTGCGTGACGGCAACCAAGCATTGGTCGATCCCATGGACACAAAACGCAAACTGGCGATGTTCGATTTACTCGTTCGTATGGGGTACAAAGAAATTGAGGTTGGTTTTCCCTCAGCTTCACAAACTGATTTTGATTTTGTGCGCACTCTGGTAGAAGACGGACATATTCCGGAAGATGTCACCATTCAGGTTTTGGTACAGGCACGAGAGCATCTGATTGCTCGTACCTTTGAAGCCATCGAAGGCGCTCCTCAAGCCATTGTTCATTTTTATAATTCAACTTCTGTGCTGCAGCGCCGCGTAGTATTCCGTCAAGATGAAGACGGTATCTTGGATATTGCTCTGCAGGGTGCACGCCTGTGTAAGAAATACGAAGAGCAAATGATTACGGATACCAAGGTTCTGTATGAGTACTCGCCGGAATCTTTTACGGGGACCGAGCTTGAGTATGCGGCGCGCGTATGTAATGCCGTCGCAGATGAGCTTGAGGTCGGCGTCAATGGTCGCGAGCTCATCGTAAACCTGCCTGCTACCGTTGAGATGGCAACGCCTAATGTTTACGCAGACTCTGTGGAATGGATGAACCGTCATCTCAATCACCGTGACCACATCGTTTCTGTCCCTACACCCCCATAACGACCGTGGTACGGGTGTTGCCGCCGCCGAATTAGGATATTTGGCGGGTGCTGACCGCATTGAGGGGTGTCTTTTCGGCAATGGGGAGCGCACCGGTAATGTCGATCTGGTTACTCTGGGCTTGAATCTCTATACCCAGGGGATCGATCCTCAGATTGATTTCTCTAATATTGATGAAATCCGCAAAACCGTTGAATATTGTAACCAGATGCCGGTTCATGAGCGTTCCCCCTATGGCGGCGATCTGGTGTTTACCGCTTTCTCTGGCTCGCATCAAGACGCTATCAAGAAGGGTTTTGAAGCTCTTGAAACTAGTGCGGCCGAGCAGGGTAAGACTGTGGACGAGGTTTTCTGGGAAGTTCCGTACCTTCCTATCGATCCACGAGATTTGGGACGCACCTATGAAGCTATTATCCGCGTGAATTCGCAGTCTGGTAAGGGCGGTGTTGCATATCTGCTGAAGAAGGATTACGGCCTGGATTTGCCCAAGCGTGCCCAGGTTGAGTTCTCACAGATTGTGCAGGCTCGTACTGATGCCGACGGCGGCGAGATGACCTCGCAAAATCTGTGGAATATTTTCACGGATGAATACTTGCCTGCTCCTGATGATCAGCCTCGTTGGGGTAAGTATCGTATTGAGTCGATCAATATTGAGTCTGCTGACACGGGCTCGACATCCCTTCGCGTAGGGCTGAATATTGATGGTCATCTCTTTACCCGTACCGGTACGGGAACTGGTCCCGTGGATGCGCTTCAGAGTATTCTTCGTGACGAAGGCGTAGATCTGCGTGTGCTCGATTATTCTGAACACACCATGTCCTCCAGTTCAACCGCAAACGCTGCCTGCTATATTGAGGTTGCTATTGATGCGCGTGTGCTTTGGGGCATCGGGGTGGATGACTCGACCACTCGTGCAGCGCTGAAGGCTATGGTTTCAGCTGTGAACCGTGCGTTGCGTGATGAAGCGCATTCATCATCCATCTAAAGGTAAATCCTGCCTGTAAACACGGGGTTCTAGTGGTACATATGCTGCTTGAACTCTGCTGTTTGTTAGGGAACGCGTGAGGACGACGGTTCACAACCCAGACATGCGTTATCAGGTACGGTATTCTTGATTATCGTGGAGTATATTCAAGCAATTATTCTAGGTTTCGTACAGGGCCTTACCGAGTTCCTTCCGATCTCGTCGTCTGCCCATTTGCGCATTGTCGGTCAACTGTTGCCCGAAAATGTTGATCCTGGTGCCGCTTTTACCGCTATTACCCAGTTGGGGACTGAGACGGCGGTCCTAGTCTTTTTCTGGCGTGATATTGTGCGTATTATTCGTGCCTGGTTCGGTTCGCTCACCGGTAAAGTCAAGCGAGATGACCCTGATGCACGTATGGGATGGCTCATTATTATTGGTTCAATCCCCATTGGTGTTCTGGGTTTCCTCTTGGAAGACTACATCGACACCTCGTTCAGGTCTTTGTGGATTGTCGGGGCGCTTCTGATCGTTTTTGCTGTCTTCCTTGCGGTGGCCGATCGTTTCGGTAAGGAACAACGAGAGCTTAAAGACCTCAATATGAATCATGGTCTAGTCTATGGTTTGGCACAATCCTTAGCTCTTATCCCAGGTGTTTCTCGCTCGGGCGGCACCATTATGGCTGGCTTGTTCATGGGATACACTCGTGAGGCTGCAGCCCGCTACTCATTCCTGCTGGCGATGCCTGCTGTGTATATGTCTGGGCTTTATAAGGCCAGTAAAGTGGTTATCGGTCAAGAACACCTAGAGTATTACGGTTTGCTCTCCACGCTCATCGCAACTGTGATTGCTTTGTCGTTGGTTATTTGATCATCGGTTGGTTCCTCAAGTATGTATCGACTCGGTCATACAGTATTTTCGTGTGGTACCGCATTATTCTGGGCACGCTAATTTTCGTAGGCCTGGGTACAGGCTTTATTACGTCGTAGTACGCTTTGAGCGTTCACCATGTCATACCCGTCCGCTAGGTTGAGCTGGGCGGGTATGCTTGTAGGTAGATTTTTGGTCGTTGAAAGGAAGCCCTATGCGAGCTTGGGATACGCCCACAGTTCCGTCTCTGCCGGGGTCGGCGCCACTACCGCAGATCTTTGATACTTCGACGGGCACTGTGGTTCAGCTTCAAGAGCCCCAACACGCAGGGTTATATGTCTGCGGGATAACCCCGTACGATGCAACGCATATGGGCCATGCTTCAACCTATGTTGCTTTTGATGTGCTCAATCGTGCCTGGCGTGATGCCGGGGTAAATGTCACTTATGTACAAAATGTGACTGATGTGGACGACCCACTATTAGAGCGTGCCACTGCTACTGGCGTTGATTGGCAAGAACTTGCCGAAGAGCAGACTGAACTTTTCAGGACCGATATGGAGGCGCTTCATGTGCTTCCGCCTGAGCATTATGTGGGCGTCGTTGAATCCATTCAATGGCTTTTCCCGGTGATTGAGGATCTTGTTGAACGTTCCCTGGCGTATCGTGTGGCGGGGTATGTCGATGAAAAGGGTGTGCAGCACCCCGACGGTGATATCTATCTTGATCTAAAGGCGGTACAGGCACTTCCACAGAATGAGGACGGATATTCCTGGACTCCTGGCGCAGTCAGCCACATGAGCCGCGATGAGATGCTCGATATTTTCTCTGAACGTGGGGGAGACCCTGAGCGTTCGGGCAAGCGTGACCCGTTAGACCCGCTTTTGTGGCGTATTAAGCGTGAAGGTGAGCCTTCGTGGGATGCAGGCTCTCTAGGGGAGGGACGTCCCGGCTGGCATATTGAATGCACGATGATTGCTCGTAAATTTATAGATGGTCCGCTGACGGTTCAAGCAGGTGGTTCCGATCTAAAATTCCCGCACCATGATTTGGGCGCCGGACATTCATGGGCCGTCTCGAACCGCCCACATGCTTTGCACTACGCGCACACTGGGATGGTGGGACTTGATGGTCATAAGATGAGTAAATCCCGCGGTAACCTTGTGCTGGTTTCTAAACTTCGTGCAGCGGGTGTTGACCCCAATACGATCCGACTCACTATTATGGATCACCACTACCGTGAAGATTGGTTCTGGACTGATGAGGATCTTAAGAAGGCTCAGGCTCGCCTAGATCTTTACCGTCAGGCGGTTGAAAGCGCTAACGGTACTGATTCATCTGCGGCTGAACAGGCGCTAGAGAAGGTACGGGAGTATCTGGCGGATGATCTGAAAACATCAGGTGCGCTCATGGCACTTGACGCTTGGGCTATTTCGGCTCTTGAGCAGGTGCGCGATGGTAACGCTGAGTCTTGTGGCGGCGGAGAACTTATTCGAGATACGCTCTCAGCACGCCTAGGAGTTGTGCTCTAAAACAGGTTCTACTATGAACGACTGGTTCCCGTACTAAGCTTTGAGTCTTGATATGGGAACCTTTGTTTATCCATAGAACCGGTAGAATAGAAATAAACTACGTGACAAGGAGACACACAGCATATGACCACTCCCACCGGTGCCATTAACCGCCGTGGTTCATTCCGCCCCGGCGAGCGCGTGCAACTAACCGACGAGCGTGGTCGCATCACCACCATCACTCTGCAGCAAGGTGGGGAGTACCATTCACATCGAGGGTTCCTCAAACACGATGAACTCATCGGTGCGCCTGAAGGAACTGTTATTGAGAACACTCACGGTTTCTTTATCAGGCGCTGCGCCCTCTGTACAAAGATTTTGTGTTGTCTATGCCGCGTGGTGCTGCCGTGGTATACCCCAAAGATGCCGCTCAGATTATCGTGAAGGCCGATATTTTTCCGGGGGCTCGTGTTGTCGAAGCCGGTGTTGGTTCCGGTGCTCTTTCTATCGCTTTGTTGCGAGCTGTAGGCGATAATGGCTGTGTGCATTCTTTTGAACGTCGCGAAGAATTCGCTGAGGTCGCGCGTGCAAATATTGAGACTATGTTCGGGGGAACGCATCCAGCGTGGAAGCTGAGCATTGGTGATCTCCAAGAGAGACTTCCCGAAGTTGAGCAGCCCGGCAGTGTCGATCGTGTGGTACTTGATATGCTTGCGCCTTGGGAATGTTTGGATGCTGTTGCGCAGGCTCTTGCACCGGGCGGGGTGTTAATTTGTTATGTGGCAACGGTAACCCAAATGTCTCGGCTGGTGGAAGGGCTGCGTGCGGATGGTCGTTTTACAGAGCCTGAGTGCGATGAAACTATGGTACGCGGCTGGCATGTTGAGGGGTTAGCGGTTCGTCCAGATCACCGGATGGTTGCGCATACAGCTTTTTCTGATCGTAGCCCGGCGCCTTGCAGATGGTGCAGTTCGTCTTTCTCCGAAGCGTCGGGCTTCTAAAAAAACGACTTCACCGATGATGATATGAATGCCTGGATTCCGATGAATGTGGGGGAGCGAGAGGTTACTGATAAGAAGGTGCGCCGTGCTCTACGGGACGCTAAAAATCTTGCGGAGCATGCAGTGCATGCCCATCGGGTGGCTGTAGCTGAATCTCAGGAAGAAACTTCTATGCCCAATGGTTTAGATAAACCCGAGTAGGCTTGACCAGTATTCCTGGCCCGCAGCGGTGGGCAAAAACACCGTCCATGACAAGTTTGCTGATGAGAGGAAAAGGATTTGACGCCTGAACATATAAATCCGTCTCGGGAATCGTCTTCAGATCCCAAGTCGTCGGCTCGTCAGCCAAGCCCCGCGCCGCATTATTCTGCAACGCAGAGTCAGGTGCCAATACCTTCCTCGCGCGCGGTAAGCCCCCAAGAGTATGAGGCTTTACTGAGGCGTGTAAGCGCCGCTGAGTCTACCCGCACTAATATGAACCGACAGTTACGAGCCGCTTCTGAGAAAAATCGTAAATTGGTTGAGGCACTTACTCACTTCAAATATGAGATTGAGCGGCTACGGGCTTCACTAGCACAAGAGATCATGCCCCCGCTGAACTCGGGAATTATTCTCGCAGTCAGTACGGGACAGCGTATGACCTACGCGCAGGCTGCTGACGATAATAGTCCCGCTGAAACCGAGGACTACCTTGATGTCCAAATCGGAGGACGTTTTATGCGTATTCCGCTCTCCCCGCTTTTGGACCGTAAAAACTTGGCACCGGGTATGACGGTGCTCCTCAATGAACAGTCTGAAGCTGTTCTATCCCTTGGATATGAATCCTATGGGGACGTTGTGACGATTCGTGAGGTTCTGAGTCCCCAGAAAGTACTCATCGATACTGCGTCTGGTGCTCAGCAAGTTGCCCGTGTCTCTGGGGAGCTTGATGTCGATTCCCTGCGCACAGGTGATGCAGTTACCCTAGATAGCCGCATCCGGATGGTTACCGGGATAGTTCCGGCAAGCCGCTCTCAAGAACTCGTCCTCGAAGAAATTCCGGATATTTCTTACGAAGATATTGGTGGCCTCGGAGCGCAAATTGAGCAGATCCGCGATGCCGTTGAGCTGCCTTACCTGCACCCAGAAATTTTCGAGCGTTACCATTTGGCGCCACCCAAAGGTATATTGCTCTACGGACCACCCGGAAACGGTAAGACCATGATCGCCAAAGCTGTGGCGAACTCACTAGCGGCGCGCGCTGCCGCGTTAAACCCAGGTACAAATACTCGCGGTTATTTCCTTAATATCAAAGGCCCCGAGCTGCTCGATAAATTTGTGGGGGAGACCGAACGGCAGATCCGTGATATTTTCGTGGCAGCACGGGAAAAAGCCCAAGCTGGTCACCCAGTCGTTGTGTTCTTCGACGAAATGGAGTCACTATTCCGTACCCGCGGCACGGGGCGTTCTTCAGATATAGAAACCACCATCGTTCCGCAGCTTCTTGCTGAAATCGATGGCGTTGAATCCTTACAGAATGTTATCGTTATCGGTGCCACAAACCGTGAAGATCTCATTGACGCCGCAGTTATGCGCCCAGGCCGTCTTGACCTGAAAATTCGTATTAACCGCCCAGATGCCTCTGGCGCTACCGAGATTTTCGGGCTATATCTCACGGACGATCTGCCTCTAGATCCCCACGAAGTAGCCAAGCACGGTTCAGCAGATGCGACGCTAGCAGCCATGATCTCTGCCGCCGTCGCGCAGCTTTACGCTCGTACTTCCGCTAACGCCTATGTAGCAGCAACTTTGGACCAGGGTATTAACACGGCAGATAATCCCCGCCTGCACGAAGAGACCCTATATCGCGGTGACTTTGTTTCTGGCGCCGTTATCCGCAACATTGTGGATCGCGCTAAAAAGTACGCCATCAAGGAACACCTCAGCTACACAAGCTCACCTCCCACCGGTATTGCCCATGAACCCCAACCAGAAGGTATTACCACACGACACCTTCTCGAAGCGGTACGCGCAGAATTTGAAGATCAAGTTGAACTGCCGCCCCTACCTGATGTTGAAGATGCACTCACCGTACGCGGAATACGAGGCAGGATTCTTTCCATCACGCCGCCACATACCGCCACTACACCTTTAAATCGTTCCAAGAGAGTAACCTCATGTTCCAGCCCGTCTACGGTATTCACCGCATCATGGGAGCAGAAACCGAATACGGTGTCATATCCCCGGATGCCCCTGACACAAACCCCACGATACTCTCCGCTATCGTGGTCAATACGTACGAAAAACTGGAAGCGAAGCGCACAGAATCTCTACGCCGGACCATCGAGAATAACGCGCAAGAAGCACAGCGCACGCGCTGGTCTACAGAATCTGAGTCTCCGCTCACTGATGCCTTCGGACACACCGTCAAAGAACAAGAGGCACACGCCTCACAACTCACACACACCCGTCGAGAACTCACAAGCGAAGACATAGCGCTTGAAGCCCTACGGGAAGCAGGAATTGACGGTTCCCAAGAACTTATCCACGGACGAGGAGGCTATCCGGAACGCCTCGACTGGGACCGAGTCACCATGAACGCCATGCTCGCCAACGGCGCCCGACTCTACGTCGACCACGCCCACCCCGAGTACTCATCCCCCGAAGTACTCACTCCGCTCCAAGCAGTGCTCTACGACGCTACAGGTGACAAAATAGCCTACGATTCCATCACAGAAGTAGCGCAGCACAGCAACGACAACCTACCCGCCATCAAGCTCTACAAAAACAACACCGATTCCAAGGGACAATCCTACGGTGCACACGAAAACTACCTCATCAGCCGCGATATCCCTTTCGAAGACGTTGCCAGCACGCTCCTAACCTTCTTTGCAACACGCATCATCTATACCGGAGCAGGCCGCGTAGGCATAGGTGTTAACGGCGAAATTCCAGGATTCCAAATCAGCTCACGGGCCGACTTCTTTGAACGCCCTATCGGGCTCGAAACAACTATTCGACGGCCCATCGTTAACACCCGCGATGAACCCCACGCCAACTCCGAACGCTACCGTCGCCTGCACGTCATCCCTGCAGACGCCAACCTTTCACACTATTCAAACCTCCTTAAATTCGGCACAGCCACTCTAGTACTAAACCTCATAGAATCCGGACGCGCCCCAAAACTACACCTCGCCGACTCAGTAACAGCGTTACACACCACCAGCCACGACCTATCACTCAGTGCTCAGCTCCCGCTCACAGAAGATTCTGACAGCACCACCAAATTCGCCACAGCTCTAGAAATTCAACGCGCATACCTCAACGCCTGCAAAAGCCACGAACAAGAGAACCCCACCGGAGTCGATAACGACACCCAACAAATACTCGCCCTCTGGGAAGAAACACTCGATGCTCTAGAAACAAATCCTCTCGCACTTGCAGATCGTCTCGACTGGGTCGCTAAATATGCGCTCGTCAGCAGCTATGTGGCTAAAGGTGTTCCCTATACCGATGCAAAGCTCAAAGCTCTTGACATACACTATGCAGATATAGATCCTACACGGGGTCTTTACCACCGCCTCGTTGCGCGTGGTCGGATGCGCACCCTCTTCACGTCTCAAGACATCGAAGACGCCGCCCGCACCCCACCATCAGACACCCGTGCTTATCTCCGAGGAACCCTGATGAGCCGATGGCCCGATGAAATCATTGGTATCAACTGGGATACCGTATCTTGCCGGGGGACGTTACTCCCACGAACTTACCCGACTCGCCATGCCAGAGCCCACACGCTACACTCAATCTGAAGTAGACCCGCTCTTACCACGAGTTACCCACTCCGACGAACTGCTTCAACTCCTCCAACAGAACACGACACCCCATAAAGACCTTTAGGAGAAAACATGTCACGTGAACGCATCCACGCTTCAGAGCTCCAGTACCACGAAGAACTCACTGAACAGGAGGAATCCCTCACCCAACAAGACACGACTGTTGTACATGACATAAGCGAAGTCGACGATATCCTCGACGAAATCGACGGGCTGCTCGCCGAAAACGCCGAAGAATTCGTCACCGGATTCGTCCAAAAGGGCGGTCAGTAACTCAAAGACTTGCTCAAAGCACTTTCGTCCCCTTACTAGAAACACACCATGGAACAACGCATATTTGGCATAGAAAGCGAATTCGGACTTAGCTACGTACCCCAGGGGCTAGGACGGCTCAGCGTCGAAGAAACAGCTGCAGCGCTCTTCAAGCCCGTCCTTGATGAATGGCGCTCTACTAACGTTTTCCTGCCCAACGGTGGACGGCTCTACCTCGATGTAGGTTCACACCCCGAATACGCCACCGCCGAATGCGCCACCATCGACGAACTCCTCGCCCAAGAACGCGCGGGCGAGCTCCTCTTCGCTCAGCTAGCGCAACAAGCCCAAGAGCAATTGCGCGCACACCACGATCGCCCTCTCAACGGCACGATCTACCTTTTCAAAAACAATGTAGACTCCGCCGGAAACTCATACGGCAGCCACGAAAACTACCTCATCAGCCGCAAACTCGAATTCCCCATCCTCGTTAAACAACTCGTACCATTCCTCGTCACCCGTCAAATCCTTGTAGGCGCAGGAAAAACCCACCCCCACGGAGGACCCTTACCAGGTTCAACAGATCCACAAGCCACTACAGGCATACCTTCGTACTCGTTCTCACAGCGAGCAGACCATATCTGGGAAGCAGCAAGCACCTCAACCTCCCGCACGCGACCCCTCATTAACACCCGCGACGAACCCCACGCCGATGCCTCACGATACCGCCGTATGCATGTCATCAACGGCGACTCCAATATGGCAGAACCCACGGTACTGCTCAAAATAGTCAGCACCGACCTCGTGCTGCGTATGCTCGAAGACCGATTTCCCTGTCACCAGCTTAGAACTCGCATCGGTTCCGCAAGCTCTACGCACCATCAGCCACGACCTCACCGGAACCGCAGCTTTTGAAACCACAGACGGACAACGCTACACAGCTCTAAGCGTTCAAAGGCACTACCTCGACGCTGCCCGCCAATACATCACGCAATACGGGACCCACCACCATCGTGTCGATTACGCACTAGACCTCTGGCAGCGCACCCTCGACGCCATCGAAACCGGTGACTACAGCAGTATTGACACCGAAATCGACTGGGCTATCAAAAAGAAACTCCTAGACGCATACATCGCCCGTAGCAACGCGTCTGGAACTCCGACAGACTATGCGAGCGCTCGTATCCAACAGCTCGATCTTGCTTACCATGATATTGACCCCCACCGCGGGGTTTACCATGCTCTAGCCCGGCGTGGAGCCATCACAACGCTCCTTCCGCCTGATGCCGCACAGCGTGCGATGCAGGAGCCCCCGGCAACCCGCGCACGACTACGTTCACAGTTTGTAGAGGCGGCTAAAGATGCGGGGGAGCAGTCTACCGTAGATTGGGTACACCTAAACTCAACGCATACCCACAGCACACCCTAGTATTTAAAGATCCTTTTCAGACGGAGAGCTCCGAACTCACAAAGGTTCTTGAGATGCTTCGCCATAAGAACCCTCCTCAGTCCGTTCCGCCTTTGGTGTAATGTTCCACAATATGGTTCTACAACTAGCTTTTTATTCTAGGGTTTGATACTTTACGTATGTTTTATGTTCTTATTGATTTGCTCTACACCGTTGTATTTGTCGGGTTTTCGCCCGTTTAATATTGAGTTATAGAGCATCACATAATTTCGGTGTATCTTAAACGTTCAACTCCGAAATAAAGAAAACCTAGGGAAGGAACCTTTGTGTCGAAAAAAGCCTTGGCTGCTTCAGTACTCACTCTTTCGATGTTGCTAAGCGCTTGCGGCGCTGGTGACTCGGGTCAAAACGAATCTTCGCCGTCCGCTTCTACTAGTGAAAACACTGTGAGTAGCTCAGAAGCACTTGACAAAGTACAGGTAGATCTTAAGGGCGGAACTCAGGTTCCCGCTGTATCTTTTTCTACACCTTTTTCTACAGATCGGGAGGTTGCCAGGGTACTGGATGAAGGTACAGGTGACTCCCTTCAGGATAGCGATACTGTTCTCGTCAATGCTTCAATTTTTAATGGTGAAAATGGTTCATTGGTAGGCAGTTCTTATAATGAAAATGAGCAATCTATACCCATTCAAGTTGGTCGATTAAAAACGATAGAACCCACTATTTACGAAGTTATGAAGAAGATGAAGGTTGGTGGTTCTTTTGTATATAGTACGAACGTGTCCCACGAGCAGCAGCAACAGCAGTCTACTTCCTCAGTACGGCCAACTGTCGAAGCTGGTGCACCAACCAATCTTGAGGTTTATACCGTAGCTCGGAAGCTTCCCACAGAGAAGGATCTTCCTAAATATGCTCAGGGTACTGAGCAAACTCCCAATCCGAAGCTTCCTGCCTTCTCTCTGAATGAGACTACTGGGTGAGGCAGAGCTGAGTTTCTGCAGATGATAGAGGGAGGCTCCGCATGAGCTTGATGCTCAAGATTTGATTACTGGTACCGGTGCCGAAGTCAATGAGAACGATGCAGTATATGTGCGTTATATTGGCGCTCAGTGGTCTGATGGTAAGGTCTTTGATGGGAACTACGATAAACAGGTCGCAAATTTCCAGCTTAACGGAGTTATTAAGGGTTGGAAACAGGGCTTAAAGGGTAAGAAAGTAGGTTCTCGAGTTGAGCTTGTTGTTCCTTCTGAACTTGCCTATGGGGAAGAGGGACAGAATGGTGGACCCAAGGGAACCCTAGTATTTGTTGTCGATATTTTAGCAGACTGTTCCCACTGAGTCCCAGCCCTCGCCATTGACAGCGCAGCTTTCTCAGCAGGCTAATGAGCCTTCTTCAGCTTCCCCCACAGCTATCCCCTCTAGCTTGGCGCCTACGGCTGATCCTACCAAACAGTAAATTCTATTCGAGCTCTGCCGATAAGCGCTGTACCCGTCTTCGGTAGGGCACTTGAGAGAAAAGGAAACATATTATGTCTTTTGGCCAGCGTAAGCTTGATCGAGAAAAGCCGGAAATTGATTTTTCCCGAGGGCGATGCCCCGACCGAACTTGTTATCCAAGATCTTATCGAAGGTAAGGGGGCTGAGGTTGTTCCCGGTTCTCGTGTCTTGGCGCACTATGTAGGTGTTGCTTTTTCCACTGGTGAGGAATTCGATGCTTCATGGAACCGCGGCGAGCCGCTTCCGTTCCAGGTTGGCGTGGGGCAGGTTATCCGCGGTTGGGATGAAGGACTGTTAGGCATGAAGGTTGGCGGTCGGCGTCGCCTCGAAATTCCTGCAAGCATGGCCTACGGTGACCGCGGCGCAGGATCGGTCATTAAACCTGGTGAATCCCTGATCTTTGTAGTGGATTTGGTAGACGTTAGCTAGAAAATCTTAAACTTTGGGGCTGCTGTCGTAATTTACGGGTATGAATACAGCAGCCCCTGAGTTGTTTAAGGTTTTATATATCCCCGTATGATGGATGTATGGCAACAAAAGCGCGAGATGTTTCGTCTAGTTCATCGTTGATTAGGATTTATCATCGGCTATGCAATAGCTCGCGGCGCGGTATTTCTCGCGCAGAGTTTTTAGAAGTATACGGTTTAGACGAATACACCATCTTTGGCTCGGGGAATAAACGAAAAGCTGAGACCATCGCTAAAAAGTTTGAGCGTGCAAAGGACTGTTTGCGTGATGCTGGTATCACGTTTAAGCATGTTGAACGTGACGGCAAAAGCTACTATGTGTATACTCCGGCCCCTAATCCGCTTCTTGATTGGGAACTTACGTTAGAGGACGCACAATTTCTCATGAGCCTGTGCCGTGCCTGGGAAGGTACCGAGCTTGAGAGCTCTGCACATCGTATGATGCGTAAGATCGTTCTTAGCGTTCCCACGCTCTCAGCTTCTATACGTTTAGAGGAACTAGAGGAACCGCTCCAGCGTATACGTCTGAGTGATGATTCCCATCTAGAAGAGATTTTTAGTGCCTTTAGCGAGCATAAAACCATTGATATGGACTATGGGGACTTCAATACTCGCCATAGCGAGAATCTGTCCGTGTGGGGGATAGGGTATCGTTACGGCAATTGGTATTTTACGGCACACTATCCCTCTCGCGAGGGTTCTGAGGCTCCGGAGGAAGAACCGAATCGTGCGTATATTCACCGTTTTGAGCGCATTCAGAGTATGCGCATCAACGGTAGTCAACAGCAGCAAGAAAGTTTGTTCGGCCTGGTGAAACGTTTGATTTTCAAACTATGCTTTCTGAAAACCTTCAGGGCTATGCCCGTACCGTGCCCGCCTTGTCTTTAGATTCACATGAGCAGCTGCTTCTTGACTCATATGGTGTTCGAGAAACTGCGGTGAAAGCCACCGCACGCGGATTGAAAATACTGGTTCCAGAATCGTCCGCAGATTTTTCGGGCAAAGACCTTCAACGGGCCCGGGATGCATACCGAGCTCAGCACAACCTGGTGGAACGTTTGCTTTCTACCCATCATCACAAGGCTGTTTTGCCTGAAGCATGGCGTAAGAATTCTCGCCGTGAACGCGATGATGATACAGACCGTTTTATTGACATGCTCTTGGTACTGCATCGTCTAAGCCAAGACGATGCGGCTTGGTTCGAAGGGGGCGTTCCTTTTAAACCAGCGACTTCACTTCTACAAGTGGATAACGGCAAGTCTAAAAGCAACCTTGTCAGTGATTTTACCGATGTATGCGAGGACTATGGAGCTGCAGAGTTGGATCTTGTGACTCCTATAGTCTTCACGCCCCGTCAGGATCATGAACTATACGCCGAGCTAACCTATTCATGTGACGATCTGATTTATCAGGGCGTTCCTCTGTCAGCTTTAGAGCGTGCCATGCTCTTCTTTTCGATGTCAGCTGCTGAGGTTCTCTACCCAGACGATGCACGCGTTTCCAAAATTCGTGAGCTGCTGTTGGTGAGCTACCCAAAGGATGCTGAGCGCTTGCGCGGAAGCCTAATTTTTACTCCTGAACACCATCTTATTCCTTTAATACATCGGGCAGTCTCTCAGAAACGAACCCTTATTTTTGACTATGCAGGGGTGCAGCGTACCGTTGATATTTGCTCACTGATCTTTGAAAATAATCGTTTTTATCTGCATGGGCTGTGGCGTGAAGCTGCCGATTCTAATGCCTGGCGAAATTTTGCTCTTGACCGTATTAGAAATGCGCGGCTTGGCGGTAAAAGCCATCAGTCCGTCGCCGCTAAGATTCCCAACACCCCGCATCTTTGGTCTCGGCAGCAACAGACAAATACAGAACACCCTTATGTTCGAGTCAAAATCCACGTTGAAAGTCTCAGAACAGAGCGGCGAGAGAGTACTATCCGTACTTTGAAACGGCGGAGTACTCACGTTTCACGATCCCAGCCTTCTAAACCTGAAACGCCCTTGATTTACCATGAGCTGCACTACTATCCTGGTGAAAGCGAGGCAGGCCTTGAGCAAATATTGCATTTCGTTGTAGCGTATGAAGGCGCTTTAGAGATTCTTGAGCCAGAATCTGTACGGTTTCTACTTAAAGATCGTCTGATGTCGCTTCTAGCGTAGATATCTACGAAAGACACGCCCAGACATCTATAAGTAGAATAACAACCTTGTATAATAATTCCTATGCCGTGGTGGTTTTGGGTATTACTATGGGGCACCTTAACGATAGGTTCTCTAGCGTTTTTAGCGTGGTTCGTATATCGTGCACTCACAGGGGCTTCATGATACTCGATCTTGTAGCAACATGGATGGAATCCATCGAAACTCGTTTCGATGAAGCGCAAGCGAATACCCGCCGAAAATTGCCTGACGAGCAAAGCCTAGGGATTTTTACCCCGGTAACCACGGCGTACAATGAATACGAACAAGGAAAACAGACACGCAGGTCTGAGCGAATCAAGCGACGGGTCTCCCGACGAGATCGACTCGGCCAACCTCAAAATATCGGAGACCTGCTCTAAGCACAGAAAGGTTCATACCTTATGGGTCAGTTGTTCAGTCACCCGGCAACTATTATCGTAGTCATCCTCCTCATCGTTCTGCTCTTTGGTGCTCCCAAGCTCCCAGGTATGGCACGTAGTCTTGGTCAGTCGATGCGTATCTTCAAGTCCGAAGTCGAGGGTATGAAGAGCGATAGTAAGAAGGAAGACGATAAGGACGATGTTGTAACCGCTGAGGTTGTTGACAACAAAGCTAAGTCCGAAAAGTCTGAAAACTAATTTTCAGTACAACAACACAACCCGTGCAACCACCTCTCTGGTGGCACGGGTTGTCCAGTAGTTTATCTACCCATATCGATAATTTTTGAATAACAGGTATGAGGCGGAGCTTAGAATACAACGAGGAAAACGATGGCAAAACCGGATCAGGATGTACGCAACCGCAAACTAAATCCTGAAGCCCGTATGGAGCTGAAGGAACATCTGCGTGAGTTTCGTGACCGCTTCATTAAAGCGGCTATTGCAACTGCTATCGCCGCCGTACTTTCCGTTATTTTCTTGTACCAGCCCTTTATTGATGCAATCTCTGAGCCTCTCAAGCAAATCAACGCAGCAGATAACCGCTTTGCAACCTTAAACTACGGCTCAATTTCTTCACCCTTTGACCAGCTCATTCGCGTGGGTACGTACATCGGTCTTGGACTTGCTGCACCCGTTTGGCTCTATCAAGGGCTGCGCTTCTTACTTCCGGCGCTGCATACCAAAGAGAAAAAATACCTCTTTGGTTTCCTCAGCGGCTCAATCTTTGCTTTTGCCTGCGGTGTCTTCATCTCTTGGTATAGTCTGCCCGGCGTTGTTCGTGCACTCACAATGTTCACCCCGCCCGGCGGCTCGAACGTCATTGACGCTCCAACCTATATTTCCTTCATCGTTAAGTTTATTTTCTTCTTCTCACTAGCATTTATTATCCCCGTCATCCTCGTGGGATTGAACATGTTGGGGGTTATTCGGGGTAAAACTATCCTCAAATCTTGGCGCTGGATCGTGGTTCTTGTAGCGCTTATCGCAGCTATGACGGCCCCCGGGACGGATATCATGATGATGTTCTACCTGATGATTCCGCTCCTAACTTTCTTCTTCCTCGCCATAGCAATATGCTTGCTCAACGATAAACGGCGCGACCGCCGCGAAGCTAAACTAGCAAAGGGTCTTACAGAGACCGAGCTCAATACGGCCACCAGCGCTGAAGACCTTGAAAAGCTAGGACAGTTTGAAGAGGAACCCTCCCAAAAGTAAAACTCCAGAATCCTCCGTCTACTCAAGACGGAGGATTTTTAGGCGCAGGTACACTAGAATTATGGCTGAAAATCCCCAAGAAACCACTCACGGCTCGAACGACCGCCCGAGCTACTCTGCGCAGTATCAGGCAGCGCAAGAACGTAACGCTCACGCAAAAACAGCGCTTGGGAAGTTCGAAAAGACTCTTGGGTTCCCCCTTGACAGCTTCCAACGTCAGGCATGTCAATCCGTCGAAGCCGGGCATGCAGTCCTTGTTGCTGCACCCACCGGTGCTGGCAAAACAGTTGTTGGAGAATTCGGCATCTACCTTGCCCTCCAAACTGGAACAAAAGCGTTCTACACAACCCCTATCAAAGCACTCAGCAACCAGAAATACCATGACTTTGTGCGTGAATATGGTGAAGAAAGTGTGGGTCTGCTCACCGGTGACACCAGCATCAATACCGAAGCCCCCATCGTCGTCATGACTACCGAAGTCCTTCGCAACATGCTCTACGCCGAATCTACGACCCTCATCGGTCTGGGATACGTCATCATGGACGAAGTACACTATCTCGCCGACCGGTTCCGTGGAGCAGTCTGGGAAGAAGCTATTATTCACCTTCCCGAACATGTCACTGTCATCTCACTCTCTGCGACTGTATCCAACGTCGAAGAATTCGGAGCATGGCTAGATACCGTACGGGGTGATACTGATGTTATCCTCTCTGAGCACCGCCCCGTTCCCGCTCTGGCAGCACCTCATGGTAGGAAACCGTGTCATCGACCTCTTCGTACCCGATGAAACTTCTCAGAAAGAGGCTTCACCTACAAAACGTCGTAAAAACCACACAAAATCACCCCAAAACGCTCCCGCGGGGCTACGCATTAACCCGCTCCTCAAACAACTGCGGCCAGGCTTTCGCCGGCACACCCCCGGCACAATGCACCCAAACGCGAGCGCTTCCGACGCGGCCGCAACCGGCATGACAAACACACACATGCACTCGAACGATCCCGTCATAAAACCTTCACCCAAGACACCGACGTTCTGCGTCCGCACCGCATATCTCGCCCTGAAATGGCTCGTATCCTAGACAAGCAAGGGCTATTGCCAGCCATATGCTTCATCTTTTCACGGGCAGCATGTGACGACGCCGTTACCCAATGCGTCAACGCGAATATCGTCCTCACCACCGAGGAACAGGAGCAAAGCCATTCGTGCCTATATTGCAGAAACCACTGCACACCTTGATAACCGAGACCTTCATGCCCTTGGATATTACGAATGGCGAGACGGACTCATCCGCGGGGTGGCAGCCCACCATGCGGGTCTGCTGCCGCTCTTCAAAGAAGTTGTTGAGACACTTTTTGCGCAGGGTCTTATCAAACTAGTCTTTGCCACCGAAACCCTCGCACTCGGCATCAACATGCCAGCCCGCACCGTCATCCTCGAAAAACTCACCAAGTTCAACGGTGAAACCCACGTCGATATCACCCCCGGAGAATACACCCAACTTACCGGGCGGGCAGGGCGCCGCGGAATCGATCTTGAAGGACACGCCGTAGTCCTCTGGCGTCCAGGTCTTGTACCAGAACAGGTTGCCACCCTCGCATCCACTCGCACATACCCCCTTAACTCATCATTCCGCCCCACCTACAACATGGCTGCGAACCTCATCGCAGCCTATGGTGCCGAACGAACCCGCAAAATCCTCGAATCATCCTTTGCCCAGTTCCAAGCAGATAAATCAGTCGTAGGAACAGCTGCACGAGTACGTAAAAACGAAAACGCGCTCGAAGGATACCGAGACTCCATGCAGTGCCACCTTGGAGACTTTCACAGAATACATGCGCCTGCGGCAAAACATCAAAGATCTAGAGAAAAAAACCCGCAAAGCCAACCAACAACATGCACGCGCCCAAACCCACCAAAGCATCCAAGAACTTATGTCCCGGAGACATCATTCACATACCTCATGGGCGCTCCCGCGGCTACGCTATCGTCATCACCCGTGCCGAATCCAACACAGACCCACGCATTGGTATTCTTACCGAAGACAATCAGCAGCGCACCGCAAGCGCACGTGATTTCACGGGGCTCATTGAACCCGTCTCCTATATCAAGATCCCCAAGAAAAATAACCCTTAAAACACCCAAAGAACGCCGCGACGCCGTCTCACGGATGCGTCAAGCGCTCATCGATGAACGACCACCCCGCAAACTCGGAAATACCCCCATCGCCACACGTCATAACGATGCCCAAGAAAAACTCGACACACTACGCACCCAACTACGTAACCACCCCTGCCACGGGTGCTCTGACCGGGAAACCCATGCACGCTGGGCAGAACGATGGCGCAAACTCAACGCAGAAACAGAAGGACTACGCCGCCAAATTACCCGACGCACCAACACTATTGCCCAGGTCTTCAACCGCATCGCAAAGCTCCTCACTGAATACGGCTACGTTACTGCTGACTCCCATAACGGGCTCAAGCTAACGACGAAGGGGGAAGCCCTGCGCAAACTCTACGGGGAAAAAGACCTTCTCACCTCTATTTGTCTCGAAAAAGGCTTCCTCACAGATCTGGATCCTGCGGCTATAGCAGCAACCATAGCCGCGCTCACATACCAGGGCAAAAAGGAAACCATCGAAATTCTCCCACGCTACCCACATCCCTCGTTACGAGCACCCATCGCGACCATCAACCGTGAACTAGCCCGGCTCAACGCCCACGAAGAACGTCACAAACTAGATCAAACCCCACCCTGCGACCTAGGCCTCGTCACCCCTATCTACCGCTGGGCTCGCGGTATGCACCTCGCAAAAGCACTCGAAGATACCGACCTCGCCGCCGGCGACTTCGTACGCTGGGCAAAACAAGTTATCGACGCCCTCGACCAGATCGCCCATATCCCCACCATAAGCCCAAACCTACGAGCAAGCTGCGAAAAAGCTATAGCCCTCATCCGCCGCGGAGTCGTCGCACTAGACTCCTAAAACCGCTGGAAAGAACATGAGCATCTATATCTATACCAACGGGAGCATCTACAGCCCCGCCGACCCCTACGCCACAGCGCTCCTCACCGAAAACGGTACCGTAACCTGGATAGGCTCAGATGCGGGAGCTCGCTCCATCACGGACGAACGCATGCGAGCTATCGATCTAAACGGCAAACTCATCACGCCCACCTTCGCACGTGCCTTCGCACCCATAAACAACTACAGCGAAAAAACGCTCTACGAGTACTTCCTCAGAACACATACCCAGGGATACCACACCCACACACTCGCAGGAACAATACGAGACATCTCGACCCTACGCGCATCACTCGACACGTTTTATACAACACACGCAACAGCCCCAGACGTACGATTCTTCATAATCCCAGAGCCACAAGCGACCTCCGCATCGTACGCTGAGCTCGTCACCACAGCCCAAGACCTGCTCAATAAATCATCTATAGCACTCACTGGATTTCACGCCACAAATCTAGACCACCTACCTACTCTGGCCTCCGAAGCAGCAGAACATGGTCTTGTACTCTCCATCAACACCCAAGATAGTTTCACTGATGCCTTTAGCTATGCGCTAGCCGCTAGGGAACAGCATCCTTGGCTTAACATCCGGCTTGATATGGTTCATGGAGTCATTGATGATCAACGTCTTCAGGATCTCGCAGATGCACGGATCAACTTAGGTATCCAAGCAACCTTTGATACTGAGACTGCAAAGTTAGCCCACCGGGCGAATGCAGCTGGTACCGCGTTCGCGCTAGGGTCAGACTCATCTCTTGTTGAAGCGCCTCTTGGATGGGAGCTCATCTCAGCCCTTATACAATCGGCAGATGGTATTTCAGCACGCAGTGGTTTCGCTGCACTTACGCGAGGAGTCTACCGGCTAGCCCACGATGAGAACCCCTTTGCGGGTCAAATACTCCCTGATACACCAGCGAATATAGCACTCTGGAACGTCACTGAGCTTATGGTGCAAACCCCGGATTCTCGCGTAGCCTCGTGGAGTACTGATCCCCGTGCTCATATTCCACTTTTACCGGTTCTTGCTTCAGATGTGCCGTTGCCCGTATTAGATCGCATGTACACTAGGGGAGGGGAATAGTACGTTTCCTAGCTCGTAAAAGTTACCTGAAAATATGCCGTGCATCTGCAGAATACGCCCTTACGCCGTATTTCGCCGGTTATACTAGTAAACTTAGACCCTACCTTCACTCTAACAAAGGAAAACAAGGGAATTATTATGCGTGTACTGACCGTTATTCCGACGTATAACGAGAAGGAAAACTTACCCGTTGTTGTTGAACGTCTTCGTAAGGCAGCACCCGACGTCGATATTCTAGTAGTTGACGACAATAGCCCTGACGGTACAGGTCAGATTGCGGATGCTATGGCTGAGCAAGATTCACAGATTCACGTTCTTCACCGCACTGTGAAAGACGGTCTTGGTGGAGCTTATCTTGCGGGGTTTGATTGGGGTCTCAATGAGGGATATGAAGTCCTTATCGAGATGGACGCTGATTGTTCTCACCAGCCCGAGCAGTTGCCATCGCTAGTACATGCTGTTGAGGCTGGGGCAGATTTAGCTATTGGCTCCCGTTATGTACCCGGCGGAAAAACAGAAAACTGGCCCATTCAACGCCAAATTCTTTCTCGCGGAGCAAATATTTATACGCGGGTTGTTCTGGGGACTGCAATCAAAGACATCACAGCAGGTTTCCGCGCATATAGGCGTGAAGCACTACAACGTTTGAATCTTGAAGGCATTGAATCTAAGGGCTATGTCTTTCAGGTAGACCTCGCTTGGCGTTCTGAGCAAGCAGGGCTCAAAATTGTTGAGGTTCCTATTACCTTTGTTGAGCGTGAGGTCGGAGCATCAAAGATGACCGGAAATATAATTTTGATTCTATGCGTAAAGTGACGACTTGGGGCGTTTCCAACCGCATCAATAAGCTCAAAAAGAAGCTAGGCAAATAACTAAACTTCACATAAAATAAGTGCCCGAACTACCCTTTGATAGTTCGGGCACTTTTGTATAGTGTCACTCTGTATTCGTGTTGTATTCCTGTATCGCTGTACGCGCCAGACCATGAAGAATCGCTTCGAGTCCTAAGCTAAATGCGTTCTCTGCTGGAGTCTGCGAGCTACGCTGCAGCGCTGTATATGCGTCTTGTAAATATGGATACTCATCTGCTGAAGCCGCAGGGTTAAAGATAGATTCGGGGGCGTGGGCATCTACTGCGGATCCCAGCAGGAATGCCTCTAAAGATTCAATAACATTTAAAGTTTTATATTCTGGACACCCAAAAGCTCTTAACGTCTGAACGAGGACGTCATACATATGTAACGTCTGAGGGGCCCGATCGATCGGGGTCAATGCGAGCGCTGTTACCAAATCGGTGCTCTCACTGAACGCGTCTCGATAAGACTTCCCCCACAGACTCAAAGATTCAGTCCAGAGTTCTAGCTTTTCGGTGGGGGATAGGTGTTGCTCGTTAAGAATTTTAGTCGCTCGTATCAGGGGCTCCAGCGTAATGTCATTGATGACCGCATCGCTTATAGCTCCCAGTACTTCGTCACGAGACTGAAAGTGATTGTATAAGGAAGAGGGTGCGACGCCTAGTTTCTGAGCAAGTGCGCTCATAGTGAAATTTCCTTGATCGGCCAAAAGTCTACGTGCTGACCGCACAATTTTGGATGCGCTTAACACTGTTGAAGAGGGACGTCCAGCGCGTCGCATGGGGGAAGAGATCACGATAAATCCTTTACTATTTCTTTGCTTTCGGCGTGTGCTGCCGTCCCGTCTGTGAGCAGTTATAAAACATACCATCAGAAATTTTACGCTTCATAAATGCCCCTAGATTTGTAATTTCTGTGTTCTGGGATACACTAAAACGAACACAATTCGTTTTGTGATTCTTTGAGCGAAAGGGTTTAACCATGACGGCCAAGAACGAAACTACGAATGAATTGACCCGCGATGTCGTAATTATCGGCGCAGGTCCTTCCGGACTCACTGCAGCATACCGACTGCAGCAAGCAGGACATACCGTTGCAGTCCTTGAAGCACGTGAACGTGTAGGCGGGCGCACATGGAACAACCATATTGACGGCGCATTCCTTGAAATCGGCGGACAATGGATTTCCCCCGATCAGACTGTTCTCACCGAACTCGTTGAAGAGCTCGGACTTAAGACCTTCTCTCGTTACCGCGAAGGTGAGAATCTCTATCGCGATCCTGACGGTACCATGCACCGGTACAACGGAGACATGTTTCCTGCCAACGAGCACACTCAACGAGAAATGGAACGACTCATCGGAATTTTAGATGAGCTTGCGGCAGAGATCGGGGCCGAGAAACCTTGGGCGCACCCCAAGGCACGCGAACTCGATACAATTAGCTTTCACCATTGGCTCCGCGAACAATCCAACGATGAAGAAGCATGCAACAATATTGGGCTCTTCATTGCTGGTGGCATGCTCACTAAGCCGGCTCACGCATTCTCAGCTTTACAGGCAGTACTTATGGCTGCATCTGCAGGATCGTTCTCTAACCTTGTCGATGAAGATTTATTCTCGACAAACGTGTTCTGGGTGGCATGCAGTCCGTCTCCTTAGCCCTCGCAGAAAAAGTGGGACAAGAGAATATAATTCTCGAACACCCGGTCCGCGTTCTACGTTGGCAAGAAGACGGAGAATACCCCGTACTTGCTGAAGCTGAAGCCTTCTCCGAAGATGGAGAGGCCTCACCTGAAAAAAACATCATTGTTCGAGCAAAATACGCTGTTGTTGCGGTTCCTCCGAACCTATATTCACGTATCCATTTTGTGCCGCCGCTAGACCGCCGACAGCATCAAATGCATCAGCACCAGTCCCTTGGCTTGGTTATCAAAGTGCATGCTGTTTACCCCACACCGTTCTGGCGGAACAAAGGTCTCTCAGGAACCTGTTTTGCCGCGAACAACCTGGTACAAGAGATTTACGACAACACTAACTACGACCCAGCAACTGGAGAAGAAGAAGCTCGCGGCACTCTAGTAGGGTTCGTCTCCGATGAAGCAGCGGATGAAATGTTCACCATCAGCGCCGAGGAACGCAAAGAACGCATCCTAGACTCCATGGCGCAAATGCTCGGAGAAGAAACAAAAATCCCGTGGTGTACTACGAATCAGATTGGGGTGCCGAAGAATGGACTCGTGGTGCATACGCAGCCAGCTATGATCTTGGGGGACTGCATCGCTACGGCGCAGACCAAGAAACCCCAGTAGGACCAATCTACTGGTCATGCTCAGACATTGCTGCCGAAGGCTACCAGCATGTCGATGGCGCTATACGCATGGGAGAAAAAACAGCAAAACTGCTAGCCGCAAAACTCAAATAAGATCATTCGCATCGTAACGCACACACGGGCAGCTTTACTGGGTGAACCAAAGAATGACACACCCAGTAAAGCTCCCCAAAATACGGATGGGAAACATGAAATACGTCGTAGGATATTCGCCTGATGCACGGGGCCGTTCAGCTCTCCAACTAGGAGTCGTACTAGCTCGCTCCCTGGGTGCAGAGCTAGATGTAGTATATGTCATTAAACCGCAAAACCCTCGCCTCGCAGCGCCACGATCCAACTTTGAAGACTTACTCCAAAAGCAAGCCGTTCAATGGCTTGAAGAAGCACAACATTACGTGCCCGCCCAAGTAATCGCCCGCTTCCACCTACGCCGCGCCGAATCAGCAGTCAGCGGCCTACTAGAACTAGCTGACGCCATAGACGCCGGACTCATTATAGTGGGCGGCGGTAACACCGGAAATTGGCTTTGGCACTCACTAGGCGCGGTTGGGAACGCTCTTCTACACCGTTCACGCATTCCCGTCGCTCTAGCACCACGTAAATACAGCGCTTCACACACGATCAAACAGTTCGACTGCGCCGTATCCCCAGACATCGACTCCATAAACCTTGTCGAAGAAGCCATAGCAACCCAAAACCGAACAGGCATACCAGTACGCCTAGTCTCACTCTACGAAGAAGGAAAGACCTAGACGATACAACCTATCGCAGCATCATCCAAGACCTCGTAGACCAATCCGCAGTCAAACCGATAAACCCACAACAGCTAAGCATCGCAGTAGGCGCAGGAACTACCATCGTAGAAGCGGTCGATTCTGTGCACTGGAACGAAGACTCCGTGCTAATGGCCGGATCCTCCAAACTAGCCCAACGCGGAGAACTCTTCCTAAGCTCAACAACCGCAAAAATCATGACCAAACTTCCTATTCCCCTCGTCGTAGTACCACGCGATTACCACCCTGGACGCAAGGGCTCCCAGCAACAGCCGTGGACAGGCTCAATCCCCATCATCAAGCAATAGCCCGGCTCCTCACGTGATATACACCGCCGTACTATCATCCCAAGGAAAGGAAAACAATGGAACAACATCTTCAAGAACTCATTAACAAAATACCCACTGGGCTACTCATCGGCGACACTTGGCGTGAAGGATCCGCAGGGGAGACGTTCGATGTCCTCAACCCAGCGACCGAAGAAAAGCTCACGGCCTTAGCCTCAGCAACACCTGAAGACGCAATAGCAGCCCTAGACGCAGCATGCCAGGTTCAAGACCAATGGGCACACACGCCGCCGCGTGAACGTGCAGAAATACTACGACGGGCATACGACCTCATCACCGATCGCTCCGAAGAGTTCGCCACCCTCATGACCCTCGAAATGGGAAAACCCCTCGCAGAATCACGAGGAGAAGTAGTCTACGGAGCCGAATTTTTACGATGGTTCTCCGAAGAAACAGTACGCGACTACGGACGCTACCAGCCCACGCCCGAAGGTAAAAACCAAATACTGGTAAAGCATAAAGCCTGTAGGACCATGCCTACTCATCACCCCATGGAACTTCCCACTAGCCATGGCAACACGCAAAGCCGGAGCTGCAATAGCAGCAGGATGTACAATGATCCTCAAACCTGCACGGCTCACACCCCTAACCGCGCAATACTTCGCACAAACCATGCTCGATGCAGGGCTACCAGCAGGAGTACTCAACGTAGTTGCATCAGCAACTGCATCAGCCGTCTCAGATCCTCTCCTTGCAGACTCACGCCTGCGCAAACTCTCATTCACCGGCTCCACCCCCGTTGGCAAAGCCCTTCTAAAATCAGCCGCGCAAAATGTTCTACGCACCTCCATGGAGCTCGGTGGAAACGCCCCCTTCATCGTCTTCGAAGACGCAAATATCGACGAAGCCGTTGAAGGCGCCATGGGAGCAAATGCGCAACATGGGTGAAGCCTGCACCGCCGCAAACCGATTCCTAGTCCACGAATCTCGTGCCGAAGAATTTTCCACCAAACTAGCGACAAAAATCGCAAATCTCAAAACCGGCAACGGTCTAAACCCAGACACCACCTGTGGCCCCCTCATAGAACAAAAAGCAGTAGAGTCCATCCACAAACTTGTACAAGATGCTCTCGACCGAGGTGCCCAAGCTCTGGTCGGCGGTTATCCCCAAAACGGTCCCGGATACTTCTACCAACCCACAGTCCTCATCAACGTTCCTCACGATGCACGCGTCCTCCAAGAAGAAATCTTTGGCCCTGTAGCACCCATCATCACCTTTTCTACCGAAGAAGAAGCAATCCAACTTGCCAACAACACAGAATACGGGCTAGCATCCTACGTCTACACAACAGATACATCCCGCGCCCTGCGAACACTAGACCGCCTAGAAGTCGGCATGACAGGCCTCAACATCGGCATCATGTCAAACGCTGCAGCCCCATTCGGAGGCGTTAAACACTCCGGACTAGGACGGGAAGGAGCCGCCGAAGGCATCGCCGAATACACCTACACACAATACATCGGCATCAAAGACCCATACGCCAGCTAAACCACTCAAAAACCATCCAAGATACGCACAACACAACAATTTCTCGAAGGGTTCGTTTTACCTTCCCACAAGGAAAAACGAGCACACACAAACTTACAAACCTACGTAAGTCCAACCCCAAAGGAGAACGTTATGAAGCGCTTGAAGAATTTCATCAACGGCAAGTTCGTCGATTCCACCTCTGATGAGGTACTCGACATCGTATACCCCGTAACCGGCGAAGTCATAGCACAAGCACCAATATCCACTGACGACGACGTCAACACCGCCATGCATGCGGCTCAAGACGCATTCAAAACGTGGAAGCATACGACCCCTTCAGATCGCCAGCTACTTCTCCTCAAACTCGCAGACGCGCTCGAAGAAAACGTCGACGTACTCGTTGAATCCCAACACCGCAACACCGGTCAGCCCCGAGAACTCATCCGTGACGAAGAAGTCCTCGTCGGCGCCAACCAGCTACGCTTCTTCGCAGGGGCAGCACGCACCCTAGAAGGAAAAGCAGCAACCGAATACATGGAAGGACATACCTCATATGTACGGCGCGAACCCATCGGCGTCGTCGCCCAAGTAACCCCCTGGAACTATCCCCTCATGATGGCATTATGGAAGCTGGGGCCCGCGCTCGCTGCCGGGAATACTGTAGTTCTCAAGCCATCTGACACCACACCAGAATCCACCCTCGAGTTGGCAAGGCTTATAGGGGAAATATACCCCGCAGGTGTTGTCAACGTTGTGCTGGGAACCGGTAAAACTGGTGAAGCTATGGTAGGGCACCCGGCTCCTGCCATGGTTTCTATTACCGGATCGGTACGCGCAGGTCAGGCGGTTGCCACCGGCGCTGCAGCTGGTCTGAAACGTTCTCATTTGGAACTTGGTGGTAAAGCACCAGCAGTTGTTTTTGCAGATGCGGATTTGCCTCGTACCGCGCGCATGCTCGCAGATTTCGGTTATTTCAATGCTGGTCAGGATTGTACAGCAGTCACTCGCGTACTCGTTCAAGACAGCGTTTACGACAAGTTCCGAGATCTGCTGGTAGCTGCCGCAAAAGACACAGCTACTGGGCACGAAGACGATTCAAAGAACTTCTACGGTCCGTTGAACAACATCAACCACTTTAAGACCGTCATGAATAAGCTCAACACCCTCCCTGAACATGTCACAGTTGAAACCGGTGGCAAACAGTGCGGCACCCGTGGCTTTTTTGTGGAACCTACAGTGCTGAGCGGAGTCAATCAAGACGATGCCGTTGTCCAGGAAGAGACTTTCGGACCAGTTCTTACGCTCCAAAAATTTACTACAGAGGCAGAAGCCGTTGAGCTTGCTAACGATGTAAATTATGCGTTGGCGTCATCAGTTTGGACGTCAAATCATGGTACTGCTATGCGAGTTTCTCGCGATCTTGATTTCGGAGCAGTTTGGATTAATACACACGTACTTCTGACTGCTGAAATGCCTCATGGCGGATTCAAATACTCGGGTTACGGTAAGGATCTTTCCCTGTATTCCGTTGAAGAATACACACGTGTTAAACACGTCATGAGTGATTTGAGCGCATAAAGAACAGCTTCTCCAAGCTCAATTCGGCAAAAAGAGCTCCTGCGTCATCACACGTTAGAGAAGAGCTTGTGGAGCGGTACAGCTCTGTTGTCTAGGTGCTGTACCGTCTCTTCACAATTCACATATTATCCATGTAGCTTATGCTACGTTTCCTTTGAAAGGTAGTCTCATGGTAGAGATGTATCGTCTTCCTCAAGAGATAAAACTTACTGGAGAGTTTCCCGGCCCCTCATCACGTGCTCTTGCACATCGTCGCTCACAAGCTGTTCCTGCATCTGTCGCTTCGGGGCTCCCAGTTTACGCGGCTGATGCAGACGGTGGCGTCATTATTGATGTTGATGGTAACTCGTTGGCTGATTTGGGAGCGGGTATCGCAGTCACAACTGTTGGTGCATCAGCTCCCAAGGTGGTACAAGCAGTTCAAGAATCGGTCACACACTTCACCCACACCTGTTTTATGGTTACTCCTTATGAGGGGTATATCGCAGTTTCTGAAAAACTAAACGAGCTAATACCCGGACGCTTTGAGAAACGCTCAGTACTTTTCAACTCTGGTGCGGAGGCAGTCGAAAATGCTGTAAAAATTGCTCGTGCAGCTACCGGTCGCAATGCCGTAGTTGTTTTTGATCATGCCTACCATGGGCGGACCAATTTAACAATGGCGTTGACTGCAAAAGTAGCACCATATAAGAAAGGCTTCGGTCCTTTTGCTCCTGAAATCTATCGTGCTCCTATGAGCTACCCTTACCGGGACGATCAGAGCATGGATGGTAAAGAGGCAGCTCAACGCACCATCAACATGATCGAGAAGCAAATTGGTTCAGAATATGTAGCCGCAATTCTCATCGAGCCTATCCAGGGTGAAGGAGGGTTCATTGTTCCCGCCGATGGTTTCTTACCAACGCTGGTTGCATGGGCACGCGAAAAAGGTATCGTCTTTATCGCTGATGAAGTACAAACTGGTTTCTGCCGCACTGGCAAATGGTTTGCGAGTGAGTACGAGGGCATTGAACCCGATTTGGTCACCACTGCTAAGGGCATTGCTGGTGGTATGCCGCTTTCAGCCGTCACTGGTCGGGCAGAGCTTTTTGATAAAGTTCAACCAGGAGGATTAGGCGGAACATACGGTGGTAATCCTGTATCTTGTGCGGCTGCTCTTGCGGCTATTGAAACTATGCAGGATCTTGATTTGAACGCACGAGCCCTGCATATTGAGAAACTGGTGACAGCAGCGTTAGCCCCGCTTGTTGATGAGCTAGACATCGTAGGGGATTTCCGCGGACGCGGTGCTATGCTCGCACTGGAGTTCGTAGCAGACTCTATCTCTAAAGCCCCGCATCCCACGGCGGCCAAGGATATCGCTGCTTACTGTCAGCAACGAGGAGTACTTATTCTTACTTGTGGTACTTACGGCAACATTATTCGTCTGCTTCCTCCGCTTACTATCAGTGACGAGCTCCTAAAACAGTCAATGAATATTCTTATCGAAGGTATTCGAAGCGTTTCATAATTTTTTTTGGAGGCTTACAGGGCCCCGGTCATACCTCATATAACGATCGGGGCTCTTGTCACAGCTAATCCTATTCCACACATGCGCCAGTTATTTACCTATAGCTATTATGCGCACACCTTGTAGACAAAAATTCAGGTGATTTTACTACTGTTCTGGATCAATTAGACTAAATCGCATATTGAGCAGGTCGCTATAAGCACACACCGTCTGGCGACGACACTCCGATAGAGGGAGAGCACCTTGTCTCAGAATAATCAATCCCCACAAGTTACATAAAGGTCAGAGTCTAGCCAAAGATTCTGCATCAAATAACCCCCACGGTGCTATTGATACAAGCGCCGCTAACAAAAAGGGATTATCTTCCGGATCTGTATCTCTTTTTGGCTCCATTATTATTGGTATCTCTGTGGTAGCACCAGCATACTCATTATCGGGAGCCCTGGGTCCTGTAGGAGCTGTAGCAGGGGAGCACATGCCCGCGATCTTTCTCGTTGGGTTTATCCCTATGCTATTGGTAGCTATTGGCTACCGAGAGCTAACGCTGCTATGCCGGATGCGGGAACAACATTCACTTGGACAACCAAAGCATTTGGTCCGTGGGTTGGTTGGCTCGGAGGCTGGGCATTATTAGCAGCTACCATCTTGGTTCTCTCAAACCTTGCAGGTATAGCTGTAGATTTCTTTTACCTGGCTTTGTCTCAGGTTTTTTCTAACCCGGATCTAGCGACTCTTTCAAGTAATACCTTTATCAATATCGGCACATTCTTAGCCTTGATGGGTTTCGGGTGTTACATCACATACCGCGGGCTGGATGCGACTCAGAAAATCCAAACTGTTTTCATTATTTTCCAGCTTGTCGTACTCGCTATTTTTGCGGGTGTCGCCCTCTATAAAGCGGTCACAAATACTGGGTTTGCTAACCTTGCTCCGACTCTTGAATGGTTTAACCCCTTCGGAATCGAGTCATTCTCAGCTTTCTCTTCCGGCATATCTCTTGTCTTCTTCATATATTGGGGTTGGGACGCTGTCCTCACCATGAATGAAGAAACAGAAGGCGAGCATACAACTAGCGGTCATGCAGCTGTTGGCACTATCCTCACAGTAGTTCTACTGTACCTGTTAATCTCTGTGGGCACTTTGGCATTTGCGGGTACGTCCTCAGAAGGTCTGGGTCTAGGAAACTCTGATAACCAGGAGAATATTTTTGCTGTTCTTTCGGGGCCTGTACTAGGTTCTCTCGGAATTATTATGTCTTTCGCAGTTCTTATTTCGGCCTTAGCCTCTTTACAATCCACGGCAGTTTCACCAGCTCGAACATTGCTAGCCATGGGATATTACAAGGCACTCGGGCCTAAGTTTGCGAGTATTAGCCCAAAGTACCAATCACCTAGTTATGCGACCATCGCTTCCTGTCTGATTGCTACCTTGTTCTACGTTCTTATGCGTTTTATTTCAACCTCTGTGCTTTGGGATACTATCTCCGCTTTGAGCTTGATGGTCTGTTTATACTACGGCGTGACGGCATTTGCCTGTGTATGGTATTTTCGGAAGGTGGCCTTCTCATCAGGCTTTAAATCATTTGTGAACAAGTTTTTGTTTCCCCTTTTGGGAGGCATTATGCTTCTTGTTTTCTTCATCCAGACGACCTATGATTCCATGGATCCCCATCATGGCTCGGGGTCTGAAATTGGGGGAGTCGGGCTAGTTTTCTGCTTAAGTGTCGCGATTCTTCTCTTAGGAATTTGCGTTATGGTGTATCAACGTTGCCTCCGTCCTGCCTTCTTCAAAGGCGAGGTCCCGATGGAGGTAGAGCATATGATTGACTAGTTATTTCTCATGTGCACAAGAAGGGGAGAGGAGCCTCTAAAAAGGTTCCTCTCCCTTATGCATTATGAATGTATCCTACAGTGCATAATGAGAACGGTAGTATTCCAACCGATCTTCTAGAGTCTTCTCTAACTCTTCAACGCTACGTCGTTCCATTAGCATGTCCCAGTGTGTACGAGCTGGCTTATCATCGTCATTCTGGGCGTCACTCTCGCCGTTGACAAGATATGCTTCTTTGCCAGTTTTAGCAACCCAGACCTGTGGAGTTTCAGCTTCAGCAGCAAAGGTCACAAATACGCGGTCACCATCAGTGGTTCGGTACTCTACACGTTGACGGGGTGCAGGCTGTACATTGGACTCGGTTTCCATAGATTGAGTTCCAAGACGCATACCACGCAGGCTACGATCGCTCACAATTCCTCCAGACTCCAGAAAGGGTTTCCGCAGATACTCAGCGGCTGCATAACGTTGGGCGGGGGAGAGCTATTCCCTCGAACGTCTAAAACATCCATTATATCGAGAATATTCTCCGCCGCCCAACTATTAGAGACAGCTATTCGCGAAGTCAAGCTAAACTATCTTAACCTTAACTATTGAAGCCATATCCTTGAGATGGGTTCTCAAAAGTATCAGGCTTTGTATACGCTGCTTTTGTCGATCCATCGTTTATGTCCGATACCGGCAAATTGCCGAATGCGTTACCAAGACCTCGTAGAGCATCGCCAAGTTCTGTGGGGATAAACCAGAGTTTATTAGCTTGGCCGTCAGCAAGTTTGGGCAAGGTTTGCAGATACTGATAGGTGAGTAGCTGTTGGCTCGGGTTAGATTGATGGATGGCTTCGAATACCTTATGAACAGCTTCAGCTTCACCGTCAGCTCGAAGGATTGCAGATTGAGCGTCACCTTCAGCTCGAAGAATCTGAGCCTGTTTTTCAGCTTCCGCGCGAAGGATAGCAGCCCTAGATTCACCTTCAGCCGTCAGAATATCTGACTGCTTCTGACCTTCGGCCGTCAGAATGGCAGCACGACGATCACGCTCTGCACGCATCTGCTTCTCCATTGAGTCCTGGATAGAGTGTGGAGGCTGAATTTCTTTAATATCAACACGAGATACTCGTAGTCCCCAACGACCGGTTGTAGCATCAAGAACTCCACGCAATTCCGCGTTGATCTGATCGCGGGAGGTCAAGGTCTGTTCAAGATTTAGACCACCAACTACGTTACGGAGGGTCGCGCTAGTAAGCTCGTCAACAGCACGAATATAGTTCGTAATTTCATAGGTTGCGTCCTTGGGGCTTGTTACCTGAAAGTAAACAACGGTATCGATCCCAACCACAAGGTTATCTTCGGTAATCACAGACTGCGAGGGGAACGAGACAACCTGCTCACGGACATCAATTAGAGGCAACACGCGGTCAATAATCGGTACCACCATATGCAAACCGGGTTCTAGCACGGTTCGGAACTTACCAAGACGCTCAACGATTCCTGCTCGACCTTGAGGAATCACCCGGATGGTTTTAGCCAACAAGATAAGAACAAAAATGAAGAGAATCACAAGAAGAATAACTGGGACCATATCTTCATTACCTACTTTCTTTTCGGTGATTAATAACAAAATTTAGGGGCGTAGATGGAACATTTTATTCAGCTTCAGGGGTAACAGCTGATCCTTCTGGCAAAGTTGATACATGCGGGTACACAAACGCTGTAGCACCGTTAATAGTTTCAACCTGGGCGTAGGAGCCGGAAGGGATAGGAGCTCCTGAAGTACGTGCTGTCCAAATTTCGCCTTCAAGACGCACTAAACCAGACTCAGCAGTGACATCCTCTGTCACAAGAACAGTTTTACCCCGAAGAGCTTTGGCATTTGTAACAGTATTTCCGGCAGAGCGGTTGAGGCGTTTCAGAAGAGGCGGACGTAGAATAAGCACAAAACAGGATGCACAAAACCGCGAAAACTATTCCTCGAGCGAAGAAATGTTCGATAAATGGTGAAATAGCCGATGTGATGAGGGCAGATAGGGAAAGCATCAAGAAAAAGAGATCGAGAGACAGCATCTCAATTATCGCAAAGAGCAAAGCTAGTATCAGCCAAAATGTCCATGGGCTGTCAAAGAGCCAATCCATATTTTTTCCTCCTCATCGTAGGCACAATAATCCACCGTATAGAGCGCCCAAGCCATACAAACATTATTCCATGAGGTGCATCACCAATCAAAGAGTTTACTCACACAAACTCACAACACCACAAATGGCCGATAATATACATTATGTAAAGTAGAGTCAGAAAACCACACCCCACCCACTCAACCTTCCGTGTAATTGAACCGGATTAGCTGCCAGTGCGCCCTCGTAAAGACGGTTTCACCCCAGCAGCTTCTTTCTCCTCAATGTCCAGTAAAGCTACAGATACACCAAACTCTTCTATTTACATGAATAGGCGCTTTACGGACTCGGCGTTTCTACCACCAGGTGGCTAAACTCTACCCAGGCATTCAAAACTTGAGCTGCTGCCCCAGTATCAATAGATTGGCGTGCATCCGCCAAGGCTTCTGTGTACCGTTCCTCAAAACTCCTGCCGTCGTTTTTTCGGTAAGCTATCAGACCGGCCGCCGCATTAATAAGAACTGCATTGCGAATTGCATGCAACGAGTCTTTTGCCGACTCGCCCTCCCCAGCTAATACTGCGCGAAACACACTGGCGTTATACTCAGCGTCTCCCCCTCGCAGGTTATCTAATGAAGAACGCTCAATCCCATAGCCTTCGGGATTAAAGACATATTTCTGAAGAGTACCCCCACTTGCTTCCCAGATCTGGGAAGTTGTAGCAATTGTCAATTCATCAAGCCCATCATCCCCCCCGGAATACAAGGGCATGGTCACCTCGATTCGCGAAAACCCAAGCCATCTTTTCTACCATCTGCGGATTAGCTACCCCAATTGCAGATGATGACACTCGCGCAGGGTTTGTCATGGGCCCTAGGTAGTTAAAAGCCGTTGGTATACCTAACATTTTTCGAGTCGGCCCTACGAACCGCATGGAGGGATGAAAAGTCATTGCAAATAGAAAGGTGATCCCTACCTGCCGAGCGCACGCGGCAACAGACTTAATCGGCATATCTAGCTGAATACCTAGCGCCTCCAAGACATCTGCCGACCCTGATTTAGAGGTTGACGCCCGGTTACCATGTTTAACAACTGTCGCACCTGTACCAGCAATAACCAAGGCTGCCATGGTGGATATATTGACGGTATTCTGCTGATCTCCGCCAGTGCCTACAATATCAACCGCGTGTACGTCAAGATCAATAGTTTCAGCTTTTGCAAGCATTCCTCGCGCAAGGGCGCCTAACTCTTCAGAGGTCTCCCCCTTCATGTGGAGCGATGTCAGGAAGGAAGCGAGTATAGGTTCAGGTGTTGAACCAGTCATAATTTCATCCATAGCCCAGTCCACATGACGAGAACCAAGATCCTGCCCAGAGATGAGCTGATTCAAAATGTATTTCCAGGTTAATGACTCATGTGCAGTTATATCCATACTCCCGATTTTAACCTTCCTGCAGGATTCATCTACTGCCAGCGCATAGGGTGCCACAGCTTTGAGGCTTCTCTCCCCCACGAACTTACCAAAACATTACACATAGAGCGTGTCGCACAAATCTCGTGAAAACCGCTAGTTTACAGGGAACTCTAAGGATTTTCCCAACACACCGCAAGATTTAAGAGGTTATGTATTCGCTCTTCGCAAGTTTTAGCGACATAATGTCTATGTGACAACTGTAACCAATAACCCCAGCAGGCCGGCACATCCGGCTCTTAACCGACCCAACACGGTCGCCATTGGTACCGTCGTGTGGTTGGCATCAGAGCTGATGTTCTTTGCCGGGCTTTTTGCTATGTACTTCACCCTTAAGGCATCACGTCCTGACATTTGGGCTGATAATGTACATATCCTTAACGTTCCCTTCGCTTTTATCAACACAATCGTTCTTGTGCTGAGTTCTGTGACATGCCAGATGGGCGTATTTGCTGCAGAACAGCTCAAACCACGCCGCTCCGGTTCTTTGCTGAATATTAAGGCATGGGGCATGGCTGAATGGTTTGTGTTGACTTTCATCATGGGCGCAATCTTCGTCTGCGGTCAGGCTTATGAGTACGCAACCTTGGTTTCAGAAGGCGTAACCATTGCATCTAGCGCTTACGGATCCGCTTTCTACATCACAACAGGGTTCCATGCGTTACACGTGACAGCTGGTCTAGTAGCTTTCCTCCTGATCATTGGTCGCGCATTTGTCGCTAAGCGATTTGGTCATTACGAAGCAACTAGTGCAATCGTTGTCTCGTACTACTGGCACTTTGTAGATGTCGTGTGGCTCGCTCTATTTGCCGTAGTGTACTTCGTCAAATAACAGTCCAACACTCTCGCCCCGTCCGTATCCATTTTTACTAGCACACACAAGGAACAAAAGACGTGAAGGCACTTTCACAGAAGCGGCGTCACCCGCTTGCAGCTATTGTGTTGCTTGCGTTGGCTCTCATCCTTACTGGTGGTCTCTACACAGTTGCCACTGCCACCAATCAGGCCAAGGCCGAGTCAAGCCATGCATACACTCAAGATGATGTAAACGCTGGTCAAAAACTCTTCCAAGCCAACTGTGCAACCTGCCATGGAATGAACGCTGAAGGCACCGCTGATGGTCCTTCGCTCATCGGTGTTGGTGCAGCCGCAGTTGATTTTCAGGTTGGTACCGGCCGCATGCCTATGCAGATGCAAGGTACACAGGCTCAAGTCAAACCTGGTCAGTTCAACGAGGAACAGACGAAGCAGCTCTCTGCATATGTTGCTTCGTTGGGTGCCGGTCCTGCAATACCTGAAACAGAGAATCTAGATACCACCAAAGGCGATGCCGCAAATGGTGCCCGTGTCTTCCTAGCCAACTGCGCAATGTGTCATAACGCGGCTGGTGCGGGTGGTGCTCTTACCCGAGGGAAGTTTGCTCCTTCTCTCATGGGTGTTAGCGAACAACATATCTATGAAGCCATGGAAACTGGACCTCAAAATATGCCTGTTTTCAACGACGCAAACCTTACTCCGCAAGAGAAGCGTGATGTTATCACCTATTTGAAAGCACAGGAAAAAAATGTTTCCCCTGGTGGTCTTAAGCTAGGCTCTCTAGGTCCTGTCGCTGAAGGTCTGTTGATTTGGAGCGTCGGTCTAGGGATCGTGCTTATCTTTGTTATTTGGCTGACCTCTCGCTCAGCATAAATACGCACATACTATTCGTATCGGAAAAGATTTGAGGCAACACATGGGAAACCATCGTGACGGTCAAGACGCTCAGAGCGTTACCGTAGTTACCTCTTCAGAGGATTCAAAGGAGCAGTTTCAGAATCCTGGGCTGCCCCCACATCGTCCACGTCTGACAGATGTGGATTCGAAGCGTGCTAAAGGTGCTGAGCGCCAAGTTATTCTACTCTTTGTACTATCAATGCTCGGCTCTTTGTTATTCTGGGTCGCGTATTTCGGTATATCAGTTGAAGGTAACTTCTTTGATGTAAACAATACGGAACCTACCAGTAAACTGCAGCTGCAGAACCTCTTGCTTGGTTTAGGTATAGCATTCGCTATGTTCGGCATTGGTATTGGAGTTGTTCATTGGGCACGTACGCTTATGCCTGACCATGAACTCGTTGAGGAGCGGCACGATTTGCGTCCTGAAGAGGATCGCGCCGAGGCAGAAGAAATCATCGAAACTATTATTGATGAGTCAGGTATTAACGTCGTCCTCTCCTGCGCAATACTCTCATTGGCTCAGTTATTCTGGCTCCGTTAACTTTTATTACGTTCCTGCGCGATCTGGGGCCGAATGATCCTGCCGTTCTTAAACACACGATGTGGGATCAGGGTGTCCGTCTTGTACGCGACCCTTCTGGGACTCCGATTAAAGCTTCTGACGTTACGATCGGATCCGCTTATCACGTTCTGCCGGAGACCATCACGTCCCTCAGCCATGAAAATGGCTATCTAGAGGAAAAAGCTAAAGCAGTTGTCTTGTTGATGCGTCTTGACCCCAATGAGATGAAGATTTCGGAAGAACGCAAAAACTGGCACGTTGACGGTATAGTCGCTTATTCGAAGGTCTGTACACACGTTGGATGTCCCATCGCGCTGTACGAGCAGCGAACGCACCATCTGCTGTGCCCGTGCCATCAGTCTACTTTTGATGCGGCAGATGAATGTAAGGTTGTATTCGGTCCTGCAGGTCACGCACTCCCACAGTTGCCGATTACAGTCGATGATAATGGTTATCTTGTGGCTCAGAGTGACTTCCATGAGCCAGTTGGTCCCGCGTATTGGGAACGCGGTCAGCACGTCGAAGAAATGCGTGCAGAGCGTGAGAAGGAGGCGAAATAAGTAATGTCTACAACAACTGGCTACGAGTACAAACCTAAAAGCAACGCTGGGCGTATCGCGAATTTTGTTGATACGCGTGTTGGCATGTCTGGGGTTGTTAAAGAATTTGGCCGAAAAATCTTTCCAGATCACTGGTCCTTTATGTTCGGTGAGGTGGCTCTATACAGCTTTGTAGTGCTCCTTATTTCAGGAACTTTTTTAACATTCTGGTTTAACCCATCAACCGCTGCAGTTACCTATGACGGTTCATATGTACCCATGAAGGGTACAGAAATGTCTGTTGCGTTTGCGTCTACTTTAGATATCTCGTTTTGATATTCGCGGAGGCCTGTTGATCCGTCAGATTCACCACTGGGCGGCTCTCATGTTTATGTTGGCCATCTGTATCCACATGCTTCGTGTCTTCTTTACAGGGGCTTTCCGTCGTCCACGTGAGCTGAATTGGGTTGTAGGTTGCGTCCTCTTTGTCACGGGTATTATGGCGGGCTTTACTGGGTATTCCCTCCCCGATGATGTGCTCTCTGGTAACGGTTTGCGAATTGTCGATGGCATTATGGTCGCAGTTCCGCTTGTAGGTACATACCTCTCGCTTTTCTTCTTCGGAGGCGAGTTCCCAGGTGAACACATTATTAGCCGCCTATACAGCCTGCATATTATGATCATTCCGGCAGTTCTGTTGTTGTGCGTTGGACTGCATATGTTCATGGTTGTCCTGCATAAACACACCCAATATCCAGGGCCAGGTCGTACCAACAATAACGTTGTTGGTTTTCCTGTAGGTCCGGTTTATGCTGCAAAAGCAGGCGGTTTCTTCTTCATAGTTTTCGGTATCATCGCTTTCTTAGCTTCCACCTTCACTATTAACGCAATATGGAACTATGGTCCCTACGATCCATCTCCAGTTCAAGCAGGTACTCAGCCTGACTGGTACGTAGGCTTTGGTGACGGTGCATTACGTCTATGGCCTGGTGTTTGGCCATGGTCATGGGAATGGCAATTCGGTGGAACATGGGTTCTAAATGTCCTACTGCCTTTTGCACTCGCAGGCGTCTTGATGGGATTCTTATTCACGTGGCCTTGGATCGAACGTTGGGTCACCAAAGATAATCGGGTTCATAATATTCTTGATCGCCCGCGTAACGCTCCATTCCGTACAGGCGCCGGTGTTGCCGGTATCATCTACTACTCAGTTTTGATGATCGCGGCATCTTCTGATTTGATCGCAACACATTTCCACGTCTCGCTAAATGATGTAGCTTATGTATTGCGTGCGCTCTTCTTCCTTGGACCCATCCTTGGTTTCGAGATTACCCGAAGGATTTGCCTCTCCTTGCAGCGTAAAGATCGTGAGCTAGTGCTTCATGGCATCGAAACTGGTCAAGTGGTGCAACTCCCCCATGGTGAGTTTATTGAGGTGCACAAGCCTCTTGACGAGTATCGTCGGTACAAGCTAGTTAGTTTCGATTCACCAGATGTAATACCTGCACGCCCCAATGCTAAGGGGAAGGTTACAATGCTTGAGAAAGCACGAGGCACCTTATCGAAGTTGTTCTTTACTGATCGTGTTCTTCCTGTAACTCCTACTGAGCTAGAAGAAGCTCATCATGAACATAATGAAGCTCAAAGGGTTGAGGGCGCTTCCTTTGATAGCCCCGAGATTAAGGGCTAAAGTTACAACTTTCATAAGTTTACTTGAGGGTTGGTGCCACAAAACTGTGGGACCAACCCTCAACGTTTGTACCGCATGTATCTCTTCCAGCAATGTTGCTGTTGACCCAATATCATATCCATCTTCTAAGGCCAGGAGTCCAGACTTTCTCATGAAAAATTCTCATAAGCAGCATGGCCCTATTCCTGAAACTAAGAATCTTTGCTTACTTATCAGCGATCGCTATATACCTGATGCCATAATGGAATAACTTCATATGTGCTAAGCACACCCCGTCCCTGAAATTTACACAAACTATCATGCCGCTGGTCTTAGAGGCAGGAAGGAGCCTAGCGGATTAACAGATAAAAGTAGCAATAACCTAGGTTTGAGGTTGAGACTCTAGAATTCTTGCAGAGAGAGCACTTCTGCGAGCATATAATTGCCGTCTTTTCTTTCGAGCCGAGCGTACTGATAAGCGAGCGAAACTGCCTCTGCAAAAACTATTATCGTGCGATAGGCACCTCGCTGCTTCGATGATCCTCAGATAAACTGCCAATACAGACAATTAATCCAACTAGCTTTTTCTTACCTCCCTTTTTAGTACATGTCTGGGGGCAGATAGAACTTTATTCGAGAATCTCTGGAATATAGAAAAGGTGGGGTTACATCATCTATACGGATGATGTAACCCCACCTTTTACTGTATATGATTAGTGTGCGTGATCACCGCGGTTGTATTCATATACCCACCCGATAACGGCGACTGCTACGATAGGCAAAGCAAGAATTAGTACCCACCAAGCAATCGCTGCCCCAAGAACAACAATCATGCACGTTAAACCGATCATGAACGGCCACCAAGACCATGGTGAGTAGAACCCATACTCACCAGCACTCTCAGCGATTTCACCCGTGTAGTTATCCATGGGTTGGCTTCCTAGCTTCTTATCAGTAAACATGAGGAAGAAAGCCAAGAAGAAGCACATGAGCGCCGTCACGAGGAGCGCGGGAAACCCGGCCCACTCATCAAAATTGGTCATAAACCCATAAATAATTCCAACAGGAATAAAGAAGATACCAAGGTACAGGAAGACCTTCCCGAGAACTTTCACGGTTTACTCTCCCTTCTGTGCTGCAAGAGCTGCAGCGGCAACATCATGATTCGTTGAAAGCTCGGGATGATGTAGGTCTAGAGCCGGGCGTTCGGAACGGATACGAGGCAATGCAGTAAAGTTGTGGCGGGGCGGAGGACAAGAAGTCGCCCATTCGAGAGATCCGCCGAATCCCCAGGGATCGTCTACCTCGACTTTCGGAGCATACCGAGCAGTAATGTAAACATTCCAGAACCAGGGAATCATTGAAACGGCAAGAATCATGGATCCAACAGTTGAGAACTGGTTCATCCAGGTGAAACCGTCTTCGGGCAGATAGTCAGCGTATCGACGAGGCATACCATCAACGCCAACCCAGTGCTGAATCAAGAAGGTCGCGTGGAACCCGAAGAATACCAGCCAGAAGTGAATCTTACCGATCCGTTCGTTGAGCATCTTGCCAGTGAATTTTGGCCACCAGAAGTAGAATGCACCAAACATACCAAAAACAATGGTTCCAAAAATCACGTAGTGGAAGTGTGCAACCACGAAGTAAGTATCCGAGATATGGAAGTCTAGAGGCGGAGTAGCCAGGATAATACCCGTCAGACCTCCAAAGAGGAAGGTTACTAAGAATCCATAGATCCACAATAATGGAGTTTCAAACGTAATGGACCCCTGCCACATAGTCCCAATCCAGTTGAAAAACTTCACGCCGGTTGGAACACCAATCATCATGGTCATGAACGAGAAGAACGGAAGCATAATCGCTCCAGTTACGTACATATGGTGCGCCCACACAGTTACAGACAGGCCCGCAATAGCAATGGTCGCTGTAACAAGACCTTTGTAACCAAAAATGGGTTTACGTGAGAATACAGGGATAATCTCCGAAGTCACACCAAAGAAAGGTAGCGCAAGCACATACACCTCAGGGTGCCCGAAGAACCAGAACAAGTGCTGCCAGAGCACCGCTCCCCCATTTTCCGGATCAAAAATATGTCCTCCGAATCGGCGATCCATACCTAGAGCAAACAAAGCGGATGCCAGAGGCGGGAAGATCATAATAATCAAGATTGAAGTAATCAGAGTTGCCCACGTAAACACAGACATACGCCACATAGTCATGCCAGGGGCGCGCATTGCCACAATTGTAGTAATGAAGTTAACCGCACCCATAATTGTGCCGAACCCCTGCAACGCAAGACCAAAGACCCATAAATCACCACCGACAGACGGGCTGTAAGTAGTGCTATTTAGTGGGACGTATGCAAACCAGCCGAAAGAGGCTGCACCTTGTGGGGTAATAAAACCTGCAATCGCTACTAGCGACCCAAAAAGGAAGAACCAAAGCCAATGCGTTTAAGCGCGGGAATGCCACATCGGGAGCACCAATTTGGAGCGGGATAAGCACGTTCGCCAAACCGGTGAACAAAGGGGTGCCGAACATGAGAAGCATAAGGGTACCGTGCATCGTAAAGAGCTGGTTAAATTGCTCCTTCGTCTGTAGGATCTGCATACCGGGCTCAAAAAGCTCAATACGCATCAGCAGAGCCATAGTTCCGCCCATGCAGAAGAAGATGAAGGCAGAGATCAGGTACATGTACCCAATGGTCTTGTGGTCCGTGGAAGTAATCCAATTGACAAAGATGCGTCCCTTGGACTTAGGAACCACGCGCGGCGCAACAGCCGTTGCACTCTCAGTTGAATATTCGAGGGTAGTCACGTCTATTTCACCCCTTTATTGGTTAGCGGGACGCGGAGTCGCGTTCTGGTTGGGATTACGGTTGTATTCGTCCCCAGCGATACCCTGATTCTCGGGATTTTGCTTAAGGGAATTGATGTAGTTGTCGTAGTCTTCCTGTGAGACCACCTTGACATTAAACAACATCTCAGAGTGGTACTCACCGCAAAGTTCAGCGCATTTACCCTTATAATCACCAATTTCTTTGGTAGTGATATGAATATGGTTCGTCATACCAGGGATCGTATCCCGTTTCTCTAGGAAAGCCGGGACCCAGAACGAATGGATCACATCACGCGATTTGAGAACTACGTCAACATTTGAGTTAACGGGCAGATAAAGCGTTGGAAGTTCTGCTTCTTTACCTGGTGAACCATCAAGGTGAGCTTGTACACCAGTTACATGCACGTTTTCATCTGTGTAGTTGAAATCCCAGGCCCATTGTTTGCCATACACTTCAACAGTGACCTGTCGATCGGCACCAGTTTTAGGACCAGTTACTTGACGCTCGACTCGGTCTGAAAACGTAAACATACTGACGATCAAGACGACTGGAACGAAAGTATAAAAAATTTCCAGAGGCAGGTGATAGCTGAGCTGACGAGGATAGCCACTTTCGTTCTTACGCCTACGGTAGGCAATGATGCACCATAGCATCAAGCCCCAAGTAATAAGACCGACAACAAGAGCTGCACTCCAAGTACCTACCCAGAGATGCATGAGGTTCTCGGCATTATCAGTAGCCGGATGCCCAGCTTTTGTAGGTAACCAGCCTACAGCTGCCTTATCCATTGAACAACCAGTCATCAGCAGCGTCGCTGTAGTCCCGAGGCCAACAAGACTTGCACGCTTACGACGACTGCCGGTTCGATATTGCGAACTCACAGACGGCCCTTCCTGTTCTTGCAGTGTGTGCTAGTGCTCAGGTCTACAGGTAAACCTGAGGCAATTATAAAAAACTTATCCCTTAGAGCTTACCGCGAATTCTGCTCTTACGGTGACACTCTGTCACTGAAATTGTGAGTTTCCTGGAAAATTACTGAATTTTAACGTAACAGAACCCCTAAAGTTGGTTTTTTAGGGGTTCTGTTATATCCATGCTCCTAATGGAAGGAGTCGCCACAGGCACATGATCCTGCCGCGTTCGGATTATCAATTGAGAATCCTTGTTTCTCAATCGTGTCTTCAAAATCAATCGTTGAGCCATCTAGATAAGGGGCACTCATTTTATCTACGATAACCTGCACACCGTCATAATCACGCACTGCGTCACCATCAAGTACTCGCTCATCGAAGTAGAGCTGATAGATTAGCCCGGAACAGCCACCGGGCTGTACAGCAATCCGGAGGCGCAAATCGGTACGTCCTTCTTGTTCGAGCAAAGTACGTACCTTATTCTGAGCAACTTCAGTAAGGTTAACCCCGTGTGTTGGTAGCTCAGTTACAGTCTCAGTCATGTTTGTCCTTTCCTGACAATATTCCCCTTCGTAAAGTCAGATTACGCTGTCCTACTTCTTCACGACAACAGCGGACTCACAAGTTCACTAGGGGCATCAAGGTCTCTTACGTCCAGAATACCAATTTTGTAGAATTCTGTACTTAGTGTGTGAGGTATATTCCTTGAGTTGCTTTCCTTTCCTAATCTACTTACTCCTGCTGAGAGCACTCAATATCAGTGCCTCCGCTAAAATTCCTCGTTTAAAATCAGGTACATACAGCGATTCGTTGGCGCTATGTGCCCGGGTGTCTGGGTCTTCAACACCAGTTACTAGAATCTGGGCGTCGGGGAAGTTCTCCTTCAAATCCGCTATAAAAGGTATTGAGCCTCCCATGCCTGTCTGCACAGGAGATATACCCCAAGCTTGAGCCATTGCTGACAAGGTGATTTGAGCTCCATCCTGCTCAACATCTGTGGCAAAGGGTAACCCTGAGTCGACAGGAGTATAGCTAACTTGCGCGTTATAAGGTGCATGCTTCTTTATATGGTCTGCCAGAACTTTGTGCGCATTCTCGGGAGAATCACCAGGAGCCAAACGGACACTAATACGTGCCCGCGAAGTAACAGCAAGGGTATTTGAAGAATGGGCAATTGACGGAATATCCATACCTATAACGGAAAGTGCAGGTTGCTGCCAGAGCCGAGATGTAATTGATCCATATCCTGCTAGAGACATCTGGTCTAAGATTCCAGAATCTGCGCGGAATTCATGTTCAGGGTATTCGACTTTAGGGTCTTCACCACGGTACAGACCTTCTACAACAACTGCACCTTCGTCATCATGAAGAGTACCCAGCAAACGGGCTAATACCGTATGTGCGTCTAGAAAAGGGCCTCCAAAGATACCAGAGTGCACTGCGTGATTACCAGTTCGAACTTCAATATCCCCGCTAGCTACGCCACGTAATGAGGTAGTTAATGCCGGAACTCCAGCTCGCCAGTTGGCAGAATCTGCTACCACAATATAATCAGCGGCTAGGTCCTTCTGGTAGGCAGCTAGGAATTCGCGGAAAGAGGGTGACCCTGCTTCTTCTTCCCCTTCGATAAAGATCTTTACGCCAACGTTGAAATCATTGCCTAATACTTCCGATACTAAACGGAAAGCCGCCATATGGGTGATAACCCCTGCTTTATCGTCTGCAGCACCGCGGCCATAGAGGCGAGCGCCTTTCTGAACTGCGGTAAACGGGTCAGTTTCCCACTGCGTGTTATCGCCAGGAGGCTGTACATCATGGTGAGCGTATAACAGGATTGTGGGATACCCTGAAACAGCTGGTTTAGTGGCAATTACCGCTGGCATACCTTGATGTGTCTCCCCCGTTTCATCGTGGTACGACGCAGAAAGGATTTACCTCTTGAAAGCCTGACCGTTTCGCAAGCTCGTACACAGCTTCAGCGCTTCGTTGGACCTGAGCTAGATCAAAAGCTTCCCACGCGATAGATGGGATAGAGACTAGATCCTTCAGCTCAGTAAGATATTCATCAAAATGGGCTTCAAGCGCCTCTGTGAGCGCATCATGTTCTGGGAATTTATGAGGAAAATTGGCCATGCGTCTAACAATACGCTTTATACAGGGGTGGCGCATACTTTTTATTTTTGGTCTTGGTATTCGGCGTAGGCAATTATTTTTGGTTATTCTAGTAGGGTGTTTGGTCGTAAAAAAAGGTAAGGCTCCGCAGGAGGCTGCTGTCGAGCCTGAAGAAGAGAAACAGCATGAGGTTCCTGAGAACTCTAAGTTCACGCCGAAGAAAGGGCGTCCTACACCGTCTCGTAAAGAGCAGGTTGCGGCGCGAAGGAGGCCTATAGTCGGTGCTGATCGTGGCGCGGCGAAGACTGCTGATCGTGAGGCTGCTGCTGAGCTTAGGGCACGGCAGCGGGAGGCTATGCGTACTGGGGATGAGAAGTATCTGCCGATAGTGGATAAGGGGCCTCAGCGGCGGTACATTCGCGACTATATTGATGCTCGTCGGAATTTGGGCGATATAATGCTTATTTTGCTCATTGTTTTTCTTGTTGCGTCGTGGGTCGTGAGCGGTTTTGGCGTAGCTGCTGCTCCTGTCTACTACGGGACTATGTATGGCATGTATGCTCTGATGCTGTTGTGGGTTATTGATTACTGGTTGATGTGGCGCAAGCTTAAACAGATGGTTATTGCTAAGTTTGGCGAGGTACAGCGTGGTAGTGGTATGTATGCGTTCAACCGTGTGATGATGATTCGCCGGATGCGGCGACCTTATCCTCTTGTTAAGTATGGGGAGTATCCAAAATAGATACTGTGTCTTTAATGATTTCTGGGGGTGGGAAACCGTGTTTGGTTTCTCACCCTTTTTGTGAGGCTTATTTTTGGCGCGAGCGACGGATTTTGTAGAGTCCTCGGTTGATGTGGGCGGCCCATAAGGGGCCTTCGTAGAGGAAGGCGGTATATCCTTGGACGAGGTCTGCGCCTGCGTCTAGTCGTTCTTGTACGTCCTGGGCGTTGGTTACTCCTCCGACGGAGATGAGGGCTAGTTTGTTGCCTATTTCTTTCTTGAGGAGGTGTAGAACTTCGAGTGATCGGGTTTTAAGTGGTTCTCCTGAGAGTCCTCCTGCGCCTATAGCGTTAATTTTTTCTTTGGTAGTGTGAAGTCCTAAGCCTTCGCGTGCGATTGTAGTGTTGGTTGCGATGATCCCGTCAAGCTTTAGTTCTTGGGCTAGGCGAGCGACAGCTGTTATGTCTTCGTCTACAAGGTCTGGAGCGATTTTAACGGTGAGAGGCACGTGGCGGTGGGGTGAGACTCGGTTTGCTTCTTCTCGTACGGCTTGCAGGAGTGGGCGGAGTGTTGCGATGGATTGCAGTGTACGTAGTCCTGGGGTGTTGGGGGAGCTTACATTGACGACGAGGTAGTCTGCTTGTGGGGCTAGGGTACGTGTTGATATTAGGTAGTCTTCTATGGCGTTTTCTAGTTCTACAATCTTTGTTTTTCCGATGTTGACGCCGATGATGGGGCGTTTCTCGGGACGGTATTCGGTTTCTAGATCAGCACGTGCTGATGCGACTCGGGGTCCTGCGGCTGCGGCACCGTCGTTGTTGAATCCCATACGATTAATGACTGCTTTATCTTCGATGAGGCGGAATAAACGTGGTTGTGGGTTACCAGGTTGTGCTTGTCCGGTGATGGTGCCGATTTCGATGTGTCCGAATCCTAGTCCTGCAAGGGCTGCGATACCTTTCCCGCCTTTGTCGAAGCCTGCGGCTAGTCCGAAGGGTGAAGGGAAGGTGAGTCCCATGGCTGTGGTGCGGAGGCTGGGATTGGGTTGAAGGTAGCTTTTGAGGATGCGAGTGATGCCTAGGTTTTTAAGGGTTTGTACTCCCCAGAAGCCGATGTGGTGTGCTTTTTCGGGATCTATGCCTGCAAAGAAGATTTTGAAGAAGGTTGGGTATAGTCGCATTGTTTGCTCCTTGTGGTGTGGTGTTAGTTTTTGGGGCTGGGGATTTTGTCGGTGGCGCCTCCGTAGCGGCGGTCGCGGCTGGCGTATTCTTCGACGGCTTTATAGAGGGTTAGGCGGTCTACATCTGGCCAGAGTACGTTCATGAAGACGAATTCGGCGTAGGCGCTTTGCCAGAGGAGGAAGTTGGATATTCGTTGTTCGCCTGATGATCGGAGAAAGAGGTCGACGTCTGGTAGGTCTGGTTCGTCGAGGTATTTTTGGAAGGTTTTTTCTGTGATAGAGGAGGGTTTGAGGATGCCTGCTTGTACGTCTTGTGCAATGGTTGCGGCTGCGTCTGCGATTTCTGCGCGTCCTCCATAGTTGACGCACATAGTGAGGGTGCAGGTGGTGTTATTGATAGTTTCGCGTTCGCATTGTTCGAGTTGTGAGATGACGTTTTTCCAGAGTTTGGGGCGGCGTCCTGCCCAGCGGATACGTACTCCCCAGGATTTGAGGGTTTCGAGTTGCCGGTTGAGGACTTCGGTGGAGAAACGCATGATGAAGGATACTTCGCTGGGTGAGCGTTTCCAGTTTTCTGTGGAGAAGGCATAGGCGCTGATATAGGGTATGCCCATTTCTATGGCTCCTGCAACGATGTCGAGGAGGGCTGCTTCGCCTGCTCGATGTCCTTCGTTGCGTGGGAGTCCGCGTTCGTTGGCCCAGCGTCCGTTGCCATCCATGACAACGGCAACGTGTTGAGGGATGAATTTTTTGGGTATGGGGGGTGGGGTTGTTCCGGAGGGGTGTGCCGGTGGTTTTTGTGGCATGGGATTCTTTCCGGGTTGATGGTGTGTTACTACAGTATTTTACCGTGTTTGATGGTGTTTTTAGGTTTCTAGTTCGAGGTAGGTGAGGGTCTTGAGGGGGGTTTCGAGGTAGTTTTGGGTGGTGTGTAGGGTGAGGTTGAGTATTTTGCGTGCCGCGAGAGGTGAGGCGTTGTCTATGGTGTCCCAGTTCCCTTTATAGAGGGCTTGTATATAGTTATATTCGGTGGGTGTTATGGGTGTTGTAGGGGTGTCATTTTGGTGGGCGCAAGTTTTGCAGAGGGTTCCTGTTATGCCATGTGTACCTGCTGGGTGGTACCCAGTGGTGATGGGTTGATTGCAGTGTGTGCAGGTGTCAGTGAAGATGAGCCAGCCTGCGAATTTCATGGCACGTAAGATATAGCTTGTGAGGATGCGCTGTGGTGTGTGTTTGTTGTGGGCTAGCGTGGCGATTGCTCCATGAGTGAGGTGGTAGTGTGGGTTGGTGTCGTGGGGGGTACTGTTGGTGTTGAGTGTCTCTGCGATTTCAGCGATGGTGTTTGCGGCGGTGTAGGCGTTGTAGTTACCCATGAGAGTCGCTGTATAGGCATGTATGGTTGCGGTTTGGGATATGATGTGGAGGTTTGTTTTGCCTCGGGTGAGGGATATGTCGGTGTGCATATAGGGCTCTAGCCGAGCACCGAATTTTGAGTTTGGTTTGCGGATTGATTTGGCAACGGCGTGGATGACTCCGTTGTTTTGGGTGAGCATGATGATGATGCGGTCTGCTTCGCCTAGGTTTTGGGTGCGGAGGATGAGGGCGTGGTCTCGGAGGTGTTTTGGGGTGCTCATGGTTTTATGTTTGTGGTGTGTGAAGAGAAACCCCGCATTCTGGCGGGTGGCTAGGATGCGGGGCCTGAGGGTTTGGTTGTGTGGTTAGTTTTTTTCGTATTCGATATCGTCGTCTTCGTCGTCGGTGTCGGTGAGGAATTCGTCGAAGTTTTCGTCGTCATCTCCGTAGACGCTAAGAGGTGTTACTTCGTTATGTACTTCGAAGAGGGCATTTTCGTAGGCTTCAAAAGCGTTTGCAATTTCGACATAGGCTTCGTCGATTACGGGGTCGTGTTCGCGGGTGCGGTGGGTGACGGCGTCAAGGTGTGTTTCGAGGGCGTCGAGTAGACGAGTGAGTTCGGTGCGGGGGTCAGTGCTCATGTGTCTAGTCTACTATCTTTTATGGCTATTGTGGTTGGAGAGTGTCATATTGTGAAGGTATGACAAACGCGTACCCAGTGTGTTTGGGCACGCGTTTAGAAGGGTGTTTTAGGAATGTTCTTTAGAATCCTAGGGTTTCCAGGGATGCGCGGATTGCTTCTGCGGAGGCGCGTAGCTTATTGTGTTCTTCGTCGTTCATGGGAACGCTGAGGACTCGCTGTACGCCTTCGTAGTTTACGACGGAGGGTAGGGACAGTGCTACGTCTTTGAAGCCGTAGAGTTCGCCTGCTGCAATGGTGGAGATTGGCAGTACGGCGTTCTGATCTCGGAGGAAGCCTTCTGCAATTCGTGCCGCGGAAACACCGATGGCGTAGTTGGTGGATCCTTTACCTTCAATGACTTTATAGGCTGCGCGCATCGCTTCGTGCGCTAGTTCTGCACGTACTTCTTCAGTAAATACTTTGGTGCCGTTGTATTCCAGTCAATGAGGGGTACCATGCCGATGTTAGCTGCCGACCAGACAGGGAACTCCGAGTCCCCGTGTTCGCCAATGATATTTGCGTGAACGCTCTTGATGGAGACTCCGGCTTTGCTGGCGACGAGCCAGCGCAGTCGAGAAGAATCGAGTACGGTACCGGAGGATAGTACTCGGTGTGAGGGTAGCCCGGTGATCTTCTGGGCGACAACAGTGAGTACGTCGCAGGGATTGGTAACCAGCATGTAAATTGCGTTGGGTGACATTTCCATGAGGTTTGGCAGTAATTTTTCGAGGATGCGTACGTTTGCTCCTGCGAGTTCGAGGCGGGGCTGCCCGGGCTCTTGGCGGGCACCTGCGGTAATGATGATCATGTCGCAGTCACGCAGGATTTCGAGGTCGTCTCCGCCGGTGAGCTGCGCTTCATGGGCGAACATAGAACCGTGGGCGATATCGAGGGCTTCAGCGTGTGCTCGTTTGCCGTCAATGTCGTAAAGGACGATTTCATTTGCAGAGCCACGTAGGGTTGCTGCGTATGCGGTTGCAGATCCGACACCGCCTGCGCCGATGATGCCGAGTTTAGTGGTAGATTTTACGTTGTTCATTGGGTCGCCGCCCTGTCTTGGGGTTGTTGATTTGTCTGATATGTGGGCAGAAGCACGGAGTGTCTTCTGAAGTTCCCATTATCTATTATGCCTTGTTCTTTGGGGTTTATGTTGGTTTAGTTGCTCTTTTCACGATTTTTTATGTGAGTTTTTACTAGAAGACCATATTTTTCTCCCAAGAAGCCATATAAGGGCTTTATGACTTTTTGATTAATATCACATAATCTAACCCTTATTTCTGGGGGGCAGGGAACCTCCCAAGCCCAAACATATCTAGAGGAACTCACAGCTAGAATACTATTGCGAAGAGTAGTTTTCGTACATTGTCTGGTAGTGGGCTACAAGTTTGGTATTTGGTAATTTTGGTGGGTTTATACGATATTTGGGCTGAAACTACACGTTTATGTCATATAAAGTATTTTTTCTATGTTTCCTAGTAAACATTGGCATAGAAGAGTAGCGTTATAGATGTAGGCTATTGAGCCTGCGCTTAACTAACCTAGTGCTGTAACAGGTCGGTTTGCGTGATAACAACAGAGTATTCAGCATTAGGCGCATCATATAGAGCCTCAAAGGTAAAGGAGTCTATCCCATGAAGGCAGCTCGTTTTTACGACCGTAATGACATTCGCATTGAGGACATACCCACCCCCGAAGTACAACCCGGTGAAGTGTTGGTCAAAGTAGCATGGTGTGGTATCTGTGGCACTGATTTGCACGAGTATCTTGATGGACCTATTTTCTGCCCTAAACATGGGCATCCGCATCCAATCTCAGGAGAAGATTCTCCTGTAACCCTTGGTCACGAATTCTCAGGCATCGTAGAAGCTTTAGGCGAAGGCATTTCCGATCTTGAAGTCGGAGATCATGTTGTGGTTGAGCCATACATTATTGCAGACTCTGTAGATGTCGGCCCAGATTCGAAGACCTATCATCTTTCTAAGAACATGAACTTTATTGGTCTTGCTGGCCGTGGAGGCGGACTATCAGAGAAGGTATCTGTAAAACGCCGTTGGGTTCACAAGATCTCTAAAGACCTTCCGTTAGATGAAGCTGCACTGATTGAGCCTTTGAGTGTCGGTTATCATGCAGTTGAGCGCGCCGGAGAAATCAAAGACGGTGACTTTGCGCTAGTTACTGGTGCTGGCCCCATTGGCCTGCTTACCTCCGCCGTGCTTAAAGCTAAGGGGGCGAAGGTCATTATCTCTGAGCTGTCCTCGCTACGCCGTCAGAAAGCATTGGATTCTGGAGTTGCAGACTATGCCTTCTCCCCTGCTGAGGTTGATGTCCTAGCAGAAATTCATAAGCTGACCAATGATAAGGGTGTAGACGTAGCCTTTGAATGCACCTCTGTACAGCCTGCACTAGACCTCATTCTGGATGCACTCAAGCCTACCGGTAAAGCCGTGATCGTATCCATTTGGGGTAAACCAGCATCGTTGGATGTTCAGAAGGTCGTGCTTAAGGAGCTCGATATTCGAGGAACCATTGCATACGTGAACAGCCACCCGGAAACTATCAAACTTGTAGAGTCAGGCAAGATTAACCTCAAGCCGTTCATTACTGGCAGGATTCCTCTTGAAGATCTCATTGACAAGGGATTTGACACGTTGATTAACCACAACGAGACTGCCGTAAAGATCCTCGTCACTACCGATCCGCAGCTTTTGCCCTAGGTAACTTTCTTGTAGCCTTACAGGCAAGTCGCGAGCGCCTTATATTCTGTCTGTCAGAGTATAGGGCGCTCTAATTATTATTGTGGGAAAAGTGAAATAGAAAAGGGCCTCTGATGTTTATCAGAGACCCTTTATAATGTGCGCGAGGGGGGACTTGAACCCCCACCCTCTAATACGAGGACTAGCACCTCAAGCTAGCGCGTCTGCCTATTCCGCCACCCGCGCAGATTACCTTTGAGAGGGCTTTGCCTGCTCAAAGCAACAAGTAATACTATACGGTTGGCAAGTACAAGCAGGCAAATCTATATAACGTGTTATCCGTCACTTTTAAACCATTTAGTACTCCCCATGTTCCTTTCTAGTAACATACAGTACAGTGTTCGGGTCACGTCCATGAAGTACTGCATGTGAGAGTTTAGAATAGAAACTATGAATAACGAGAACCTCTCACGCGAAGAAGCTGCAGAACGGTCAGCGCTCATTACCGTAGACTCATATCATGTTCACCTTGATTTGACCCATGCCAAGGATGAAAATTTCGAGACATACCCTACAGTTACAACCGTTAAGTTTAAATCCCGTAAGCCTGGTGCCCAGACTTTCATTGATTATATTCGCCACTCTATCGATTCTGTTAGGCTTAATGGCGCGCAGCTTGACCTCAACAAGGTTGTTGATGGCTCACGCATCATGCTGCCCGAGCTTGCCGAGGAAAACGAACTTACTGTTCACGGGCGTTCATACTATTCACGGTCGGGAGAAGGTCTGCACCGCTATATTGATCCTTCGGATGGGCGTGTATATCTTTACACCCAATATGAGCCCGCCGATTGCCGTCGTGTATTCCCCAACTTTGAGCAACCCGATCTGAAGGCTGTTTTTAATTTCCGAATCACAGCCCCACGAGATTGGGTTGTCAGCTCGAACGGGGTTCTAGAATCTGAGGTGTCTGACCCGACTGACTCAAATATCGTTAAGCGCGTTTTTGCTCCTACCGAGCGAATTTCTACCTACATTACCGCAGTGTTAGCAGGTGAATACTTCACAGTCACCGATACCTATAAACCCCAGAGTACTACTAACAGCGGCGATATTCCTTTAGTGGCGTACTGCCGCCATTCTCTAAAGCCCCATTTTGACTACGATAATATCTTCCGAGTCACTAAGAACGGCTTAGATTTCTTCCAGGATCTCTTTGACTATCCCTACCCTTACCCGAAGTACGAACAGGCGTTCGTACCCGAATATAACATCGGCGCGATGGAGAACCCCGGTCTCGTAACATTCACTGAGGATTTCATTTTTGTCTCTGGTGCTACCGAAGATGATCTTGAAGGTCGCGCAAACACTATCTGCCATGAGATGGCACATATGTGGTTTGGAGATCTTGTCACTATGAAATGGTGGGATGATCTCTGGCTTAAAGAGTCATTTGCTGATTTCATGGGTGCTCTAGGTGCTATTGAAGCTAATGGTTTTAACGATGCTTGGGTAACATTCGCGAATCACCGTAAATCTTGGGCATATCTGCAAGATCAGCTTCCTACGACGCATCCCATTGTCGCGGATATACCTCATTTGGAAGCTGCAGCCCAAAATTTCGATGGCATAACTTACGCCAAGGGTGCCTCCACCTTGAAGCAGCTTGTTTCCTATGTAGGCTTTGATACCTTTATCGAAGCGGCACGCGTCTATTTCAAACGTTTTGCTTGGGGGAACACCTCGCTTCAAGACTTTCTTGATGTACTTAATGAGGTTTCAGGTCGCGATATGCAGACCTGGTCTCAAGCGTGGTTACAGACTTCTGGTCTATCTACCCTCGGTACTCGACGTGTTTACCGCGAAGATGGTAAGCTCCAGGATTTGTACCTCACTCAGCAGCTACCCGACACTCAGCCAGCCGGTATCGGTCGCCCGCATGTGGTAAAGCTTGAAACTTTTATCCTTCAAGAAGGAAAAACTTGTCTCAACAGGCACTCTCTCCCTTGAATACCCTGCCGATCCTATCGCAGAGTATCGTGTCTCTTTGCCCCAAGAGCATAAGAAGACCGTAGGTGAAGCTGACTTACTTATGCTCAATGCAGAAGACCACACCTACGCAAAAGATCATGCTCACCGATGAGGATGGTCTTCAAGCGGCAATTGCAGGAGTATCCACTCTTGAATCATCTCTTTCTCGCGGTCTTATCTGGGGGATCTCTCTGGGAAAGCGTGCGCGATGCCCAGACTTCCCGTTGCCACTTTCGTAGACGCGGTAGTACGGAACGTATCCCGTGAGAGCAGTGCATCTCCTTTTGGGAAGTATGGTGTCGAACAGCCAAAACGCTATTACTAATTTTGGTGCCCCCAAGTCTCGACAGCCTTTGTATGATGCTCTCTATGAGTCTTTCTCGAAAGCGCTCGCTGCCGCCAAACCTGGCTCCGATACGCAGCTCATATTGCTTCGAGGGGCTTATCTCTATTTCTTCCTACTCAACTCAAGGTGAAGATCTCTGCCGCGATATCGCCCGAGGGGCTTTTGAAGATACTGTGGGAGATATTGCCGATGCGACTGGTATCCCCTACGATCAGAATCTTGGGTGGAGTGCTTTGGGTACCCTGGCGGGGCGTAACCTTGTTACTGTTGCTGATTTAGACCGAGCTGCACAGTATAATCCGTCATCAATCTCAAAGAATGGCTACGCATATGCGATAGCGGCTATTCCTGATGCCGACCACAAAGCAGCCGCTTATAAACGCATCATGGAAGACTCTTCATTATCCAACGACGCCTTGACCTCAACAGCAAATGGTTTCTTGCGAGGGGATGTTGAGCTGCGGACTCCTTACTATAAGCCTTTTCTTCGATTCGCTCCTATCAATGTGGGACACCCGTTCCATTGGTATGGCCACTCGTATAGTTCGCGGTTTATACCCCCGTTCGCTCTACAATTACGGATCCGCTGAAGGAACCGGGGTTAGCGATAATCCTTCAGTTGCTCTAGCCCAAGAATGGTTACACAAGAATCCATCAGCCCCCTCCGCACTACGTCGGCTCATTTTGGAGGCACAAGATAATGCGCATCGGAATATGATCGGTCAGCAATTCAATAGTTCTTTATCCGACTAGTACTTTCTAGGCATTACAGCCTGGTACAGTATCTCTTCTTCACGCCGCTGTACTGGGCTGTAGCCTATCTATAGGTTTCATTAACGTGAAGCAAGATTTTGACCACATTCATCAATTCCTTAAACGTCACCCAAAAGTTACTTTACGTGTAGGGTACTAGTTATTCCCAAAAACGTGAGAGAATTAGAACATATTCATCACCACCTAAGGAGTTTGCTTTGGTCGATTATGCTCTCGGCGACCGTGGAACCCTCACAATTGTCACCGACAACTACTATGAGGCTGAGACTCTACAAGTCTTTCAAGAGCTCCATGTCAACCGTGAACAGTCCTGGCAAGGCAAGGCTCGCCTTGTTCCAGAACCTGATAACCCCTACGAGGCAAACAGCATTGCTGTATACGTTGGGGATCATAAAGTGGGACGTTTAAATCGTGACGATTCTGCAAACTATTGGAACGCGATTACCCGCGTTGTTGCTTCCGGTTTCTCTCCTACAGCACAACTGCAACTCAATGCTATTGCTCTACGAGCTGATAGCGGACCGCACATTAAAAGTGTAGGAAAACTCTTTCTGTCGTCACCAACCTTGCTGTTTCCTCTCAACCATGCCTCAGCGCGAGCAGCTATTCTTCCTCAAGGTCCTTCAATCAAGGTGCTTGACGAGAATGGACACGCTGAATATCTTCACAGTATTTTGCCGCCAACAGGTGAAGGACGGGTAATTTTAAGACTTGAAGTACAACAGGTTAAAAACCCAGATGGGCACATGGTCAGTTCGGTAGAAGTTTTCCATGAGGATACTCATGTAGGGCGTTTAAGCTCCCAAATATCAGAACAGTTTATTCCTGTCATTGAACATGCTGCGAAACATGACAAACTCACCAATGTCTGGGGCACGATACGCGGTAACAGGCTCGAGCTTTCATTAACTATTCAGGCGGTGCGGTCAGAGAATATCCCAGAACAGTGGTACAAAGATTTACCCAACGATGTACCTGAGCTCCTACCTGAGGCCAAGAAGTATGAGGTTCCCGATGCTTTTGTCCCAGCTGAAGCGGAAAACACTCAAGGGAAGCATATTCTTCCTCAGAAGATTCGCGGATTTATCACCTCTGTTGCAGGAAAAAACGGAGTCAGCGAGGCGATCACGGCACACGAAGTTATCCCGGAGAAAGCAGCTAAACCCGTATCTTTCGATGATCTTCCTGAAGAACACACGCGCCTGCTTACCCTCGTCAAAATTATAGGTATAACCCTTCTTATAGTTGGCTTAGCAATTGCAATTTGGCGTGTTCTTCTTGGAGTCCTCATAGCAATTATGGGCGGAGCTCTCTACTCAATCGCTCTGTATTTTGGTCGTCGGTTACTCAGACTGGCTGCTGAAGAACATGCATCCCAGACTGTTACCGTAACTCCTATACCAGCTAGAACACACGTGCAACATTAATAGCGTTATACGGATAAAATTTGGGGGTAGTCAGCACGTCAGATACTGTGCTGACTACCCCAAATTTTATCTGCAGGATCTATAGACCCGTATATAGACATACCTAGTCAGACCCATAAGTATTCATAAAATCCTGCATACGATCAGCTTTCAAAGCCTCCGTCAACGAATCAACAGCAGGCTGATTAATAATAATGATTGACTGACCATCATAAGACCAGCCAGGGCCTGCGTTAGGAAGCGTCGTCATATGTAAAGCAGCCGAACCACCATTAATGACAGGTGCTGCAATTCGAAGAATCTCACCAGAACCTAAACCGCTATCAACCTTGACGTAGCCGCTAAAGGCATCCACCATATTCTTAAAATTAGTGATGTTACCCAAAAACCCCTGTTTTTGGATGGTCGTATAGAGTCCACGTAAATATGCACGTTGATTACGTACACGCTGATAATCACCCGATGCAAAAGAATACCGCTCACGCACAAACGCTAAAGCAGTGCTGCCATCCATATGCATGGTACCCGGTGTAAAGTTCCAAACGCCTGTTTGGAAAGCAAAAGGAACTTGAACATCAACGCCACCTAGAGCGTTAGTAAGCCCTTTAAAACCCATCAAAGTCTATTTCTGCTACATGGTCAATCTTGACACCAATTAGTTGTTCAATGGTCTCAATTTGTAAGCTAATGCCTCCATAGTTGAGAGCTGCATTCACCTTCGCGTTTCCATACCCGGGGATACTTACCCACGAATCACGCATGATAGAAACTAAATAAACGCCTTCCCCGTTTTTAGGAATGTGCATCAGCATAATAGTATCTGCCCGAGCCCCACTAACTGTTGCAGCTTCTTGCCCTGAACGTTGATCGCTACCAAGAAGAAGAATATTAGTTCCTTCGCCTTTTACGACCTGACGCGTCTTACCACCCTCTAAGGAGTCAAGAATTCCGTTACCATTCTTGTCAAGGTCATTAGCAAGAGAATCTGCCGTTTTACCATCGGGACCCACAATATTTGGATCATTATTCGGGTCTCCCAGGTTTTTTCTTAAAGATTCTAAATCTCCTTGTGAATTCGTAATGGAATCAAATTTTTGAGTCTTGGAGTCCCAGGTATGCCCAATGCTCCACAGATAAACCCCCACTCCGATGATAAGAGTAAGAATAAGGATAGCAAGAATAATTAGCACCCGTTTAAGAGTCTTTCGACGGGGTTTTTCAGCGAGCGCTTCGCTCATGGGTTTGTTTCCTTCGAGTGATGTGATAACGGCATAACCCGCATAAGAATACCGCTACAAAGTGAGTTACCTTCACATTGTAACGGTAGAAAATAAAAACACACCCCGTATCAGATTTTTAATCTATATTACGGGGTGTGTTCTTTATTGCATTCTACGTTTTACGCTTTCTTACCAAAGTTTGCAAAACGTGCGTTGAAGCGTTCGACGCGACCTGCGGAGTCCATGATACGCTGCTTACCGGTGTAGAACGGATGCGACTCAGAGGAGATCTCGACCTCAACGATGGGGTATTCGTTACCGTCTTCCCACTTCTCGGTTTTATCCGAAGTCATCGTGGAACGAGTCAAGAAAACTTTACCGGATGCAAGGTCACGGAATAGTACCGGACGGTACTCCGGGTGGATATCTGCCTTCATGCTTAATTACCTTCTTCTGTCACTGGATTTTGCCAGTAACCCTAAATAGATGGAGTAGGTTTTACGATGCACGCAGAGCGCACCATAGACCGGCTTAAAATGCACAGCCAGCTATCAAGGATACCACCTTTAAAGAGGTAACGCTATGTTCTTAGAGGGCTTGTTGTTACGAACGCAGCCTCGTTTCCCAAAACGCAACAGCTGACGCAGCTGCCACGTTCAAAGAATCGACGCCGTGGGTCATAGGAATCATAACCGTGTGTTTTGTCTGCGCCAATGTATGCGGTGAGAGTCCGTGTCCTTCTGTTCCTAGGATTAAAGCTAACTTCTTATCCTGACGTGCTGAAAGTTGCCCCAAGGTAAGAGAGTCCTCATCTAGTGCAAGTGCGGCACTTTCAAATCCGTGCTCGTGTAGAATTTCCAGGTCTTTTGGCCAGAGGGTAATCCTGGCCCAAGGTACTTGAAATACAGTTCCCATAGAAACGCGGATAGAGCGCCTATACAGCGGGTCAGCGCATCGTGGAGTAACTAGCACTGCATCTACGCCTAGCGCCGCTGCGGAACGAAATATAGCCCCAACATTCGTGTGGTCAACAATATCTTCTAAGACTGCGACGCGGTGAGCCCCGTAAATAATATCTTCTACGGTTTGAGGAGCAGGGCGCGCCATTGCCGCTAAAGCTCCGCGATGTAGATGAAAGCCAGTTATTCGTTCAAGTTCTTCTTCCGATCCTACAAAGGCAGGAATATTATTATACTTCGTCAGTATGTCGGAAAGATCATCTGCCCATTTCTCGCTCATAAGGAATGAGAGGGGACGGTGTCCTGCATGTAAAGCACGCCGTACCACTTTTGATGACTCCGCAATATAAATACCCCAGTCAGGTTCGAGGGCAGAACGTAATCTCACATCAGTTAGGTGGGTATAATAACGAAGTGTTTGTTCAGACGCTTGAGCTAATGGCACCACAGACGATATTGCGTACACTCGTTCTGCCCGTGCTTGCAGTTCTTGGGATGATAATTGTTTCTTCTTCATAAAGATACTACTGGATCATAAACTTGCTCCCACCACGTACGTATGTATGGTGGGAGCAAGATAAAGCTTAGCGTTTAAAAGCACTGTAGCGCCCTGTCGAAGTGGCTGTTAAAGCTAGATCCATCGCATATGTTAATGCAAGATTATTTTCTGTGATGATCTGAGCAATAGGTCCAGATGCTACCACACGACCGTCGCGGAGCATGAGAGCGTGTGTGAAGCCTGCAGGAATTTCTTCAAGATGGTGCGTGATGAGTACAGTAGCCGGTGCGTAAGGATCAACGGCGAGTGTTGTAAGCCTCTCTACCAAATCTTCGCGTCCAGCGATATCCATACCGGCCCCAGGTTCATCAAGTAATAGGAGTTCGGGGTCGGTCATGAGAGCGCGTGCGATAAGAGTACGTTTGCGCTCGCCATCGGAGAGTGAACCGAATTGACGCTCTGCCAAAGCATCTACACCCCAGTCTTGAAGAAGCTCATGGGCGCGATCGCCGTCGAGGGCGTCGTATTCCTCTTTCCAACGTCCTGAAACAGCATACGCGGCCGTCATGACAGCATCAGAAACTTTCTCTCGGTCAGGGATCTGTGTGGCGGTTGCTCCCGATGACAGCCCGATGCGCGGGCGAAGCTCAAAGACATCAACGGAGCCGAGAGTCTCGTCTAAGATCTCTACTTGTCCGACTGTGGGGTGCAAACGCGCCGCTGCGACCGATAAAAGTGTTGATTTTCCGGCACCATTTGGACCCAAGACAACCCAACGTTCGCCTTCATTGACAATCCAGGAAACGTTATCGAGAATATTGCGACCGCCGCGCATGACGCTCACGTTTTGAAGATTAAGTACAGTGCTCATGGTTATTCTCTTCTACGATATGATCTCTACCTATGTGGGAAGGAGCAAGCCCTTTGGGGTCCTGCTTCTTCGCTCTATACGTACTTCTAATCGATGAACCCGCGAGCTCCACCGACCAGCTCAACGTGTCCAGTCTGAACATCTGCGGTAACCATGGCTGCTACCTCATGGGCAAACTCGTTGACAGTGTAGAGCCTACCTGCTGTCTCTCGACGATATTCAAGAGCCCCAGGATGCAGGCGGTTAAGCAAAGTTGCAGTCACAGTTCCTTCAATCATGTCAGCTGATACGACGACAAGTGAAATTCCTTTCTCAGTGAGCGCAGGTATTTCGGCGATGAGCGCATCTTCTCCTGCTCGTTTGGACTCTGCAACCGACTGGTATTCTGCCAGGGTTTCAACTTCGCGGATAAAGTGTGCCTGGTGACTGGTGACGAAAAACGATGCGTCCTCCGTTGGGCATTTTTTCAGCTGCAAGTCGTGCAAGGTTAAGCTGTGCATCTCGGTTGAGACGCATTGCGTAGTCTTCACCCATACCAGTTTCCATACCGCCCGATGCATTCAAGATGAGATAGTCCAAGGAGCCGTAGGTTTCGATAGCAACATTCACAAGGTTTGTGAGGTCTTCAGACTTAGTTACGTCTGCTTGTACGGCGGTCGCGTGTCCGCCAGCTTCTTCGATAGCTTTGACGACCTTATTGGCTCGAGGGGCTTTGGAACGATAGTTAACTATGATGTTTGCCCCTTGAGCCGCTAGGATTTGGGCGGTATCTGCACCTACACCTCGTGAAGACCCTGTGATAATAACGGTTTTACCGGCGAGCTGTGACATACATTTTCCTTTGTTGGTTCTGTGCTTTCTGAAAGTAAGACGTTTATGGCATGTGATAGGAAGAACCTAGTGTCCCATACCTAGACCGCCGTCTACAGGGATAACGGCGCCTGAGATGTAATCTGCCTCTGGCGAAGCTAACCAGCGAATAACCCGTGCTACCTCAGCAGGGTCGGCGAAAACGTCCTGCCGGGATAGTTTTCAGGTAATTCTCTTTGGTTTCCTCAGGCAGGCTATCGGTCATATCGGTGTTAATAAATCCCGGTGCTACAACATTTGCCGTAATATTTCGACCTCCGAGCTCACGGGTGATGGAACGGGCCATACCAACAAGAGCCGCTTTAGACGATGAGTAGTTAACCTGTCCTGGAGAACCATATAGCCCTACAACAGAGGAGACGAGGATAATACGGCCTCGTTTGAGTTTGATCATACCTTTGATCGCACGCTGTGCTACACGAAAAGAACCAGTGAGGTTGGTATCGATAACATCCATGAAATCCGTTTCCTTCATGCGCATAAGCAGCATGTCACGAGTAATACCCTGCATTCGCCACAAGGATTTCTACAGGACCGTATTCCGCTTCAATAGTTTTAAAAGCTTCATTAATGCTGTCTGCGTCTCGGACGTCAGCTTTAACAGCAAAGAACTCTGTGGGCGCTTCCCCGCTACGGTAGGTCACACAAACATTGTGCCCTGATGCTTTAAACTCCTGCGCGATCTTGTAGCCGATACCACGATTACCACCGGTAACAAGAACGGTCTTGAGGGTGTTATCACTCATTATTTTCCCTATAAATTTGGGGTTACTGGTCATACCTATTCTAGCCCGTTATCTATATGATGTGGTGAGTATCTGTTCTTGCAACACTTAACACCATAAGGAATAGAAGGTTTAGACTAATCAGTACAGGTAATTACCACCATGTGAATCGAAGCTAAAACGTCTATCATAGAGAGTTCGTTACTGTAATTCTGAGGAGGTGTGTCAATGACTGCTGAAAAGCACTGGACAGCCGAAGACCTCGCGGCTCATGGTTACTACTTATCTACAGTTGATGTCGTAGAACGATTTGAAGACTCTTTAGTGACATACGAAATCAGTAATGCTTCTGCTCCGTTATCGGAGCGTGTAGATAAACGTGCTCGAGACTACATCCTCAAAATGGCGATTCGTGTAGTTTGTATTGTAGGCGCTGTATTTACAGATGGTGCCCTGCGCTGGATATGCGTCGCAGGTGCAGTACTGTTGCCTTGGGTGGCTGTAGTACTTGCGAATGGTGAGTCAAAACAGGAATCGAGTGGATTTACTGCCTATTTGCCTGAGCATCATCGGCGAGCTTTAGAAACAGGAGCAGCGTCGAATGCATCTACTGCAGATAATGAGTCCGACGCCTCTGAGAACTCTCATTGCTACGCACAAGATGCGGATTCTTCGTCGCCTTATAATCGAATCGATGTCATAGATATTTCTGAAATATAGTTTCAACAGGCATAAATACCGTACGCGCAATATAGTAGTAAAAAGATGGAGGTGTCAGTGGATCTTCTGGGCTCTTTAGCGGGGAGCTCCTCCCCTAGTTTAGATATTTGTTCACGTAAAGGCTGCCACAACGAGGCAACGTACCAGATTCTCTGGAATAACCCGAAGGTTCACGTTCCTGAGCGCCGCAAGGTCTGGTTGGCTTGTCATGAGCACGTTCAATGGCTTGAGAATTATTTACGGGAGAGGGAGCTTTGGAAACAGACCCTACCGTTTCCCCAAAAGTCCTAGCTTCATAAACTCTATTTCAGCCATATTTAGATAGGGACCGCCATATCACTGTATTGTCCGAATCTTCTCCCCTACCATAAGTAATACAGGTACACCACCGTCTCTATATACACATCTATTTTTATAGGCTCATATCAGCTTCGAAAGGCATGAGGAATTCGCTATGGGTGCATACCGTTTTCTCTTCACAGGTAAGTGGATAGGCTCTTTCATGCTGTGCATCATTTTCTCGATAATCTGTGTTTATTTAGCTGGTTGGCAGATGAGCCGAAAAGAGGCTTTAGATTGGCGCAACTCACTAATCGTGCAGAATTATCACGCAACTCCCTATAACTTCCAAGACCATCCTACAATTTTTCGAGACTTTGACTCGGGGTCGCAGTGGCACCCTGTATCCCTTCGTGGTCAGTATATCGCCGATCAACAGCTACTGGTACGCAACCGTCCTTATCAGGGACAAAAGGGATTCGAAGTATTGGTCCCTTTTCGTGCAGATACTGGTGAAATAGTCATTATCAATAGGGGTTGGATGTCGGCGAGTTCTTCAGATGCTTCACGTCCCCAGCACCGAAGTCCCTGCGCCGCCAGCAAATGATGTTATTGTTGTGGCGCGAGTCCACCAAGGAGAGAGCGCTACAGGTAAGGATGCTCCCGAAGGCCAAGTCGCGTCTATCAACCTTCAGGAAATCGGCGAACGTACGCATTTACCTGTTGCCGCTGGGGCTTACGGTCTGCTGGACTCTGAAGAACCTACGCCTGCGCAACGGCCTGTACAGAAATCCGAACCTGAACTCGATAATGGACCTAATCTGTCCTATTCTATGCAATGGTATGCTTTTGCAGTTCTTATTTATGCTGTTTATGCTTGGAGTGCACGGCAAAAAGTTCGCAATGATGAATTAGATGCTCAGGTAGCCCAGGAGCTAGAACGCTATTATAGGCAGTTCTATGCCGAGGATGGCAGTTATATTGGGCATGAGGATGAAACCGTTGTGCTTCGCAAGATGGATATGATCGACGATATGCCTTCGCATATGAAATCTATTGTACGCCCCCGCCCTGCCAAGAAACACTCGCGTCTGACCGATGAAGAGGAAGAAGACGCTTTCCTGGACAGGTTAGAACGGCCGTAACCGCCAGGCTTTCCTGCAGGGATATGGGAAGTAACCCACCACATAAAAATCGAAACCTTTTTCGAATTTTCCCTGTATACTGGATCTAAGATCTCATATATAGTTTCGAAATAATACGAGGGGTTTCGTCACACATGATGGGTTATTCTCATACCGTCAGCGCTGCCGCTGGCTGGTTGGTCCTCTCAGAACTTGGTGTAATCCAAATCCCTAATACTCCTACCCTTGATTGTTACAACCCTTGCCTGTGCTGGCGCAGGAATATTACCAGATATCGACCATCATAATGGTTCTATCGCTCGTTCTATACCTCCTGTATCAGGTTGGATCGCCCGGATTGTAGGCCTTATCAGTGGAGGGCACCGAAAGGGAACGCACTCAATTTTAGGGATCATCGCGTTCTGGGCTATCGCATACTTTGGCAGTACACTCACTTACCAAGGTATTCCGTGGTTGTCCCTTGCTCTAGCCGCATTCTCAGGAGGTCTGGCTTTGCGGATTTTAGGAGCTCCAGGAGGTTGGATTGGGGCTTGCGCCCTAGGCTATGCTGCGTATACCACTCATTCTTTAGAGCTTCTTCCCTGGGCCATTTCAGTGGGCGCAACCTTACATGTTATAGGTGACGCACTGACCACCCGAGGTATTCTCCCGCTATACCCCTATTACGATTAAACCACTTGTTGCCTCTTCCCTCTGGAAGAAAAGCGGCTACATGGCACTCCCACTTTTAGGTGATGCAGGAAGCATCCGGGAAAAGATCCTTATTCTCTGCCTAACCTGTTATATCGTTTGGTACACGGCAGCTCTTTTAGGTTTCTGCCCTTACCCACTCCACAACTTTAGTATTTCTTGAGCATCATACAAAGAATCTCCCGCTCCTAACCATATGGTTAGGAGCGGGAGATAAAACCTTTTTACCTCGATCTTGCCAAGACTTAAGCATCCTGGATGGGCCAGAAGACGTCAACCTCGACGTTCTCTTCACCGGAGGTGGGGTACTTTTCGTACTCAGTGTTATGCATAGGCTGTTCTCCTTTTACGAACAGATAGAATCTCTCTACCTGCGCTAATCCGGCTCGTCAGAGTCGAAAATCTGTGCTTTTGCATCCTCGCATTTGCGGGAACAACTCAAGTCTAACCCGCTCATGTATTGGTTTTCCAGCCAAAAACGCACAATGTAGGCAGGTACACACTATATTTTTATAAAACCCACACAATATAGCATTAAATCAAGTGAAGAGGGTGTCTTCTAGCCAGAAAATCCCACATAGCCAACATAATATGCGAAGTTTCTAAGGATATATTCAAAGTTTCATAGCATTTTCAATTATGAGCCAGTTTACATACACACCTATACCCACAAAGATTAGGAGCATTCCCACGCGTTACATCACATACAGATGCCTAGGTAAACACCTTTTCCTTGTCCTAAGAGCAGATTGCGTCTAGGCAAGTGAGATAAGATCCTGATACTCCTTCGACCAGAGGTCTTCAACTGCGTCCGGAAGCAAAAGAACACGTTCGGGGTTTAGAGCCTCCACAGCTCCTTCGTCGTGGGATACCATAACGATAGCGCCTTTATAGGCCTTGAGCGCGTTCAGAATCTCTTTACGAGATGCAGGATCAAGGTTGTTAGTCGGTTCATCCAAGAGAAGTATATTGGCGCTCGAAGCGACTAAAGTTGCTAATGAAAGACGAGTTTTCTCTCCTCCGGAAAGTACACCTGCTGGTTTCTCCACATCGTCACCAGAAAAAGGAATGATCCGAGGATAGTGCGTACCCGCGTATCGTCAAGATCCGGCGCAGCGGATTTCATATTTTCTAAAACAGTTCGCTCACCATCGAGAATCTCATGTTCCTGCGCGAAATAACCCGATCTTAGCTCCATGCCCATAGACAACTTCGCCGGTGTCGGGAGCAGTGTTGCCAGCCAACATACGTAGCAAAGTAGTTTTACCAGCCCCATTTAGCCCCAAGACGACAACACGAGAACCGCGGTCAATAGCCAGATCAACATCGGTAAAAATTTCAAGTGAGCCGTAAGATTTTGAAAGACTTTGTGCAGACAGCGGGGTCTTACCGCACGGGGCAGGTTCAGGAAAACGGATAGCAGCAACTTTATCTGTTTGGCGTTCGTCTTCCAGCCCCCGCATCATACGTTCAGCACGCTTTATCATCTGCTGAGCCGCCACGGCTTTAGTTGCCTTTGCCCGCATTTTATTAGCCTGTTCCATGAGTGCTTGAGCTTTTTTCTGAGCATTAGCACGCTCACGCTTACGACGATGTTCATCTTGCTCACGCTGGCTCAGATAGTTCTTCCACCCCATGTTGTACTGGTCAATCACGCAACGATTTGCATCAAGATAAAATACACGGTTAACTACCAACTCCATAAGCTCAACATCGTGGCTAATAACCAGCAAACCACCCGAAAAATTTTTCAGGAACTCACGCAACCATAAAATGGAGTCCGCATCCAAATGGTTTGTTGGTTCATCAAGTAGCATCGTATCGGCAGCTGAAAACAAGATACGTGCTAACTCCACACGACGACGCTGCCCACCAGATAGAGTCTCAAGAGGTTGCGCGAGTACTCGTTCAGGCAGATCCAAGTTGGAGGTTATAACTGCGGCTTCAGATTCTGCGGCATAGCCGCCGCCAGCAATAAACTCAGCCTCAAGACGATCATAGCGCCGCATACCCTTTGTACGTGTGCTCTCATCTTCACTCGCCATATCTTCTTGAGCTTGGCGCATTTTCCTGGCTACTCCGTCAAGTCCGCGGGCTGAAAGAATACGGTCACGCGCCAGTTGAGTCATATCATCGACTTTGGGGTCTTGAGGAAGGTATCCGATAGAGCCGGACCGTGTGACTGTACCTTCTGCTGGTAGAGCTAATCCCGCCAAGACTTTTGTCATAGTGGTTTTCCCGGCCCCATTACGCCCCACTAAACCGATCTTGTCCCCCTTATCTACCCGAAAGGTTACATCTTCCATTAACAGACGGGCACCCGCGCGGAGCTCTAAATTCTGTACTGAAATCACAACATGTCCCTTCCGAGGATCAACAAAACAGTTAGTGAATGAGGAGTTTAACAACCCATCTATTCTACGTGAGTTACGCTAGAAGACGCTGACACCCGATAGTCTCCGTAAAACGTCATATATATTACATAATGCGTTTTCTATGGTAGGAAGGTATATAAGAATATATATAAGACCCCAGCGGCGTCGAGGGCGGTACTACCCTCGATTTTGACACCGAACGTCATAATCAGCCACACACGACTTCATATTTTTAAGGATCAACTCTCGTGCCTAACTCTTATGCCCCAGGTCAATCACCAGGGCGCAATATAGCTCTTATAGCAGTCTTCACAGCATTTATCGCGGTTCTTAGTCCTTTGGCGCTACCAATCGCAGGTGTCCCGATTCCTTTAGCTCTTGGCCCTTTCGCTATCTACACCACCGCTCTAGTACTCGGTGGTTTTCGAGCTTTTATAGCAGCTCTCCTCTACGTACTTTTAGGGTGTCTAGGGCTACCAATCTTTGCTAAAGGTGCTTCAGGGTTTGGTACGCTTGCGACGCCAACCGGTGGCTATCTTCTGGCCTATCCTCTGGGCGCGTTATTGGCTGGGACGCTAGCTTATACAGTAATCCGCAGAAAGCTCAACCCCTGGCTTACCGCTATCCTGTGCATCTTCTGCGCTATGGTAGGCTTCGTGGTAATTTCTGCAGGAGGTATCTTAGGGCTTATGACCAACGGACATATGGAATTTACCCATGCGTTCGTTATCGCGGCTTCATTTGCTCTTCCAGACCTTCTTAAATCTATCGTTGCGTCTATCGTATCGTCTGCTGTGCATCGGGCATTTCCTGGGTTAGTGCGCTCAAAATCTCGCAGGTAATTGAGGATGTTTTTTTCCAAGAAAAGTAGCGCCAAAATTGAGCACGAAGCGCCAACGATGGCGTCCGCTCCCCCGTCCCTTGAACTTGATGCAGTTACCGTGTCAGCTGAAGACGCTCACGGACAAACTCGGAAATATTATCGACCATGTATCAGTCTCTTTAACCGCATCTAAAACCGCGATTATTGGGCTTAACGGCATGGGAAAGTCAACTTTTTTAGGGCTTTTTAATGGTATTACTCGGCCCTCCCAGGGAATCATAAAGGTATGTGGAGTAGATATCTCCGAACATCCCCAAATAACTCGTCAGTCTATAGGTATGCTCTTCGCTAACCCAGATGCGCAGCTTATCATGCCTACAGTCCTCGAAGATCTAGAGCTTAGCCTCCGTCGGCATAGCTCTCTCAACCGAACTCAACGCCTAGAGCAAGCACATAAGCTGCTTGCTCAACAAGGTCTCGACGACAGGCTGATCAGAGCATTTTTTCTCTCTCCAGCGGAGAGAAACAACTTGTAGCCCTCACTGGGATTTTAGCGGTAGAACCACAAATCCTCTTACTTGATGAGCCTACGACTCTTCTTGATCTACGTAATCGAACACGGCTGATAAACCTTCTGAATAGTCTCAAGCAGATGCTTATTATCAGTACCCACGACCTCGACTTAGCGGAGACATGCGATGAAGCAGTCATTATCCATAATGGAGAGCTTATATACCATGGCGAAGCGCACGAAGCTGTTCAACAATACCGTTTATATTGTGAACAAGGCTTTCCCAACGAAAACCCTGCTGCATAATATACGAGCCAGGCAATCTCGGAAGGATTCAACCACGTGATTCGAACCGCACAGAGGTCGCACCATGCGACTTTCCTCGGTAACTTACTTATTGGAAGCTACGCTCCGGGGAATTCGCTGTTGCATCGCACGCCGCTTTGGGGCAAAAGCCTCCTCTGCGCTTGTTTACTGCTCGCGCTCGCGGTGACCGGTTGGGAAGTAGCACTATACGTTCTGTTCTTTTGTTTTATCTTGTCTTGGTCAGCTGGGATGCGCATCCGCACGCTCTTAAAAATCGTCTATACGCTGCGATGGCTTATAATTCTTTTAGGGCTTTATTATCTCTTTTGGGGTACGTGGCAAAATGCGGTAGACGTCATGTGCACTATGCTAGGCGCCATCCTAATCTCACGAATTCTTCTCACGACTACTCCGCTACCTCTTTTACTTGACGGAATCATCTGGTTACTCACACCGCTTAAACTTCTAGGTATATCTCCTGAACGCGTGGGACTAATGCTTGCTCTGGTCATACGGTCTATCCCCGCCATTATGGATAGCTGGGGAGCTTTACAACATGCCGCTCACGCACGCGGTTTACCTAAGCGTTCCGCATGGCGGCTTCTTGTACCTCTTGTGGTACAAACAGTAGGGTATGCCCAAATAACTGGGGACGTTTTAACCGCACGGGGCTTGGAACTCTAAAAAGGAATTTTCTTTTACGGCACCAGAAACATCATTCCCGGCTAAGCAAAACTATTCCCACCATACGAACCACGAAGGTTTGTTATAAAGCCCCTTCACGACACATGAGAGATCCTCATAACTTGTGGGCTTTAGCGCTCGACTTATTATCCCCTGTTCTAAAGCAAGCACCTCGGCGTCGCGCAATGTTGTGATTGGCTCTGCAGTGTAAAACTCAAGGTAGGTCGCTGCAATAACAGCCGGAATAGCACTATCCCGCTCATACCAATACTGCGCGAGTGCTAGCATGTCTTCCGCACTTGGGACGTCTTCCCATCCGCCAAACGGCAGATACGCAAAGACGTCTGATGGGTACGCTGTAGGGATTTCAAGCAAGATAATTTCAGCTGAATTATCCAGAGTCTCATCTTCGTTCATCAGGCTTGATACGAATGTCAGATGGGCAGGCGCACGTAGAGCAGGTGCAATGCCGCGAGGAACCGTTACCTGCGACGTTAAAAATCCTTCATAATAGTTCTCGAATAAAGTCGAGTCAGCCCGAGCTAATATTTTACGCACAAGAATTTCTAATGAATCCTTATCAAGGCGTTTTTGGTGTTCTGTCAATATATCTTGGGCATAGGATTTAACGTACTCAGCGTTAATATCCGCTGGCGGGTTTTTCGTGCGTGCCGATATATTGTTCTGGATAGTAGACAGAAGAAGATCGTCAAGTACGACCAGAACCGGGGTGAACCCGTAGGTTCGCCCATCCGCCAAACGGTTAAGATACAAATGGTGAATATAACTGCTGGGAGCGCCAGGGGCTATCCGCAGATGCGGATAAGGATATAAAGAGGTGAACTTCTTATAGAGTTCCGCCATGGTGTCTCCGATGCTTGATTCCCACCAGTTTACCTGAGTTTTCGGTTAGTTTCTGCCTCATACAACAGATTTCTACGCTAGATTTGGGGCGAGTCTAAAGCATCTTAAGCAATTCACATGATATACCCTCAAAGTATTTCAAACCTATCTGTTATTTGACATCTATATACTATGATTTTTATCTCTTTTAAAACAGAATAAGTTTCATAAATCGAATATAAGCATGCTGCACATCACATATGTTAGGGTATCTCTATGTTTATACTAGGAAATCTTCCCGCAGAACAAGCACAAGACTTTCTCTCTCGTTCTTGGGTCCCTCAGAATTTCCATATGTACTACTCTGCCAAAGAGATTTCACGGCAGTGTACAGAAGACTTCATGGCAGACATTACGGAACGTGCTTCCTCAGAGTTTGGTGCGGGGTATCGAGATCATATAAGTCCTCTTCTACAGGACCAATTCAACTACATGCCTACGCAAGACACACGAGACTGGGCCAATAGATTCTTTTCGATAACGGATTCACATGCCACATACCAAGCGCTTACAGGAATTCGATACCGTGGGCAAGATCTGAATCGACCTTTTATAGATGTAATAGCTACGAATATTCCTTGTACTACAGTCTATATCGCAGCTCTAAGCCAATCTTTGCTTCGCCACTATGAAAGCTTCCGTCCTATATGCACACGTTTCTTTGTGCCAGGTAAGGTAGATCAGCTTATACATGACCTTGGTTCAGTCCCTGGTTCTCGTGCAACAACTATTGACATGCACCTTGTCGCCGGGACTCTAGGTGAGTTAGACAAACGCCCGTGGCCGAAGAATTATGATCGAGTAGAGCTCATCCCGCTTTCTCCTGCTGATGCTTCTGCTGCCAGTCACGAAGCGCAGCGCATATATGAATCTATTGCAGTTAAGAACTCTAATTTTTTTGAGTGGGCCACTCCTCAGGGAGAAGAATCATTTGAAAATGCTATACGTCAAGGAACAGGCTGGCATATTACAGTGGATAACTCCTCAGCAGGATTTTTGACTCTAGATCGCAGAGGTGAACAAGGACTTAGAGGGTTTAGCGTCGAAGAGTTATGTCTAGATGCGCCTTTTCGCAGACAAGGTCTAGGGAACGCAGTTCTACGTCACGGTATTAAAAACCTCCTCAAATTACCTCAAGTAAATCCTCAAGACATGCTATGGGGAACAATCCATGCCGACAACGTTCCGTCCCTGCGCAATGCTCAAGGGATAGGACGCGCAATAATAGGAAGTTATATATGGGTTGGAGACCAGTCTTTTGAGGTTGAAACTCTCGCCCTATACGCTCCTCTAGCTAGACGCAAAGAAGCGATATATGACGAGCAGCAGCGCATCACAATGACATACGCGGGAGTACATTAGAAATATCACGTTATTGAAGGAAACAACGATGAATTCACATTTTAAAGAAATGATCCGTCTCGCGGATAGTATTGTTGACAACGCCCACCTTGGGCAAGTCGATAAAAACGGTTGGCCTTATATATCTCATCCGCGACGGGTTGCTTTTAAAGTGCGCGAAATTGCCCCTGAAGAGCTTCGCGCAGAAGCACAGATCGTGGCGTTATTGCACGATACCGTAGAGGATACAGAAGTCACTCTTCCCTATCTTGCTTGGTACTTTTCAGCCCGCATTGTTGATGCCGTTGATGCGCTCACCAAACGTCCGCATGAACCCCTGGAGTCATCTATGGCGAGAGTTCGCGCCAATGAAATTGCGCTGTGGGTCAAACGTGCTGACATTGCCGATAACACCGACCCGGAACGTATTTCCCGCCTTGATGAAGATACTCGCAAACGTCTGACGAAGAAATACAATAAATCGCTCAGGCTCTTAGGCATTACCAAAGAGTAGCTGCGCAAGAATCAAGCATGGCCTATCTCGTTTGTGAACGACTGGTGTTATATCAGGTGGAATTATAGGTAGAGGGTGGGTGCCTGGAATATTTCAGGCACCCACCCTCTACAGCATGAACAAACGTATGGCAATGCTAAATGTTGAAGCCGAGAGCGCGCATCATATCGCGACCGTCCTCAGTAATGCGTTCGGGTCCCCACGGGGGCATCCATACCCAATTCACGCGCCATTCAGCAACGACACTATCGAGATTTGCTTCCACCTGTTCCTCAATAACGTCCTGTAACGGACATGCAGCTGTGGTAAGCGTTAGATCCAGGATCAGGACTCCATTATCATCCCAGCGCATGCCATAAAGCAGACCCAAATCAACGATATTTACCCCAAGTTCAGGGTCAATGACTTCCTTGAGGACTTCCTCAATTTCCTCTTGCGAGGGACGAGCTTGCACTGTCTCAGTCATGATGCACCTCTTACAAGTAGTTCGTACTGAGTAAGATTATTTCTTCCCAGTGTATGCTACATAGCCTTCTTCTTCTAGACGATCTGCAAGTTCAGGACCGCCCTGATCGACCATTTTGCCGTCTACAAACATGCACAAACTCGGGCTTAATATAACGCAGGATACGGGTGTAGTGCGTAATCAGCATAACACCCATATTATTTTCCTCGTGAGCACGGTTCACGCCGGAAGACACGACTTTAAGAGCATCAACGTCAAGGCCGGAGTCGGTTTCATCAAGAATACCGAACTTGGGCTTCAAAAGCTCCAGCTGCAGAATCTCATGACGTTTCTTCTCACCGCCGGAGAAACCTTCATTGACGTTACGAGCAACGAATGCAGGATCAATGTCCAGATGGTTCATAGCTTCTTTAACGTCTTTGGTCCAGGTTCGTAAGTTAGGTGCCTTACCGTCCACAGCAGTTTTAGCAGCACGCAGGAAGTTAGACATCGTGACACCGGGGATCTCGACTGGGTACTGCATGGCGAGGAACAATCCAGCACGAGCACGCTCATCCACACTCATCTCGGTAATATCGTCACCATCAAGCAGTATCTGCCCGGAATCAATCTGGTATTTGGGGTGACCGGCAATAGTTGAGGCAAGAGTAGATTTACCGGAACCATTTGGACCCATAATAGCGTGGATTTCGCCCGAGTTAATGGTTAAGTTCACGCCTTTGAGAATAGGCTTAGTTTTTTCATCATCAAGAATGACCGAGACGTGCAAATCCTTGATTTCAAGGGTAGACATTGTTTCTCCTAATAAGGCTTAGTTGTTGCTGAGAGCAAGTTCTGCTTCAAGGGCATCAGTAAGTTCTGTTTCAAGCTCTGGTACGCGAATCTGCTGGATAATTTCGTTTAAGAATCCGCGGACCACTAGACGACGCGCCTCAGCTTCCGGAATACCACGAGCCCGCAGGTACCATAGATGCTCATCATCTAGCTGACCGGTTGTTGATGCGTGACCGGCACCTTCGATACGTCCAGTCTCGATCTCCAAGTTCGGTACGGAATCAGCGCGCGGACCAATCTCCAAGAGGAGGTTACGGTTCAGCTCATAGGTGTCCGTGCCTTCCGCTTCTTTACCAATGAGGACGTCACCAACCCATACGGAGTGCGCTGCTTTGCCCTGCAATGCACCTTTATAAGTCACTCGCGACTTGCAGTTGGGCACAGAATGATCCACAAACAAACGTGACTCGATGTGCTGGCCAGCATCCACAAAATAAAGACCGTACATCTCTGTCTCAGCGCCCGGTTTCGTGAATTTCGTTGAAGGGGTAACACGCACCATATCACCGCCCAATGAAACACACACATGTTTGAAACGAGCATCGCGCCCTAGCTTGGCATACTGCGCAGAGGCATGGATCGCATCGTCATTCCATTGTTGAAGAGTAATAACGCTCAACTGTGCAGAATCTTGTACCAGGAATTCTATGTTCTGCGCCAAAACAGCCGATCCGGTATGCCGAATTACAACAACCGCTTTTGAGAATGGTTTAGCCTCGATCAGTATATGTTGAGCAGCAGCATCACGATGCTGTCCGTCGATATCTATCTCAATATGCTCAGTTAGCTCAGTTTCGGTGGGAATAGTCACCACGGTAGCCGTTTTAAAATGAGTCCATGCATTTGCAGCTACACGGTCTTCAGGAACACCTGCTGTACCAATGCGCTCATCTTCACGGGATACTTCTTCAAGGATAACTTCAGAAGGTGCTTGGATCTTCGGAGCTGGGGCTTGTGCCTGCAGAATGTCAAGGTGAAGACCGCCCAAACGTTTCAGCGGGGTAAAACGCCAATCTTCCTCGCGTCCAGTAAGTGGCTCAAAGTCTTCAACGTTATATGAGGTTTTCCGTTCTGCGCGGGAAGCGTCAAGAACCTTCTGCACGTTATTAGGGTTTGAGCCTTGATGGTGTTCCTCGGTAGCGCGCAGAATAGTATCATCATGGACATGTTCAGAGGCGAGCTTCTCACCTTCCTGGTCCATACCGGGAATAATTGGGCTGTGATATCCCAAGGTCTCTTCGTTAGTCGACATTAGCCCACAGATCCTTCCATCTGAAGTTCGATGAGGCGGTTAAGTTCAAGTGCGTATTCCATGGGCAGCTCGCGAGCAATCGGTTCAACGAAGCCTCGCACAATCATAGCCATTGCTTCATCCTCGGCCAGCCCACGCTGCATGAGGTAAAAGAGCTGTTCTTCAGAGACGCGTGAAACCGTAGCTTCGTGCCCCATCGTAACGTCATCTTCACGAACATCGACATATGGGTAGGTATCTGAACGCGATACAGTATCAACCAAGAGAGCGTCACACACCACGGATGATTTCGAGTGCTTCGCACCTTCACGTACCTGAACCAGGCCACGGTATGCGCTACGTCCGCCGTTACGAGCCACGGACTTCGAAACAATCGTTGAAGAAGTATTCGGGGCAATATGCACCATCTTGGAACCAGTATCCTGATGCTGCCCTTCACCAGCAAACGCGATTGACAGAGTCTCGCCTTTGGCGTGTTCACCGACCATATATACTGCAGGATACTTCTGAGTAACCTTAGAGCCGATGTTACCATCAACCCATTCCATGGTGGCGCCCTCATGTGCGACTGCTCGTTTAGTCACCAGGTTGTACACATTGTTCGACCAGTTCTGAATGGTAGTGTAGCGAACACGGGCGTTCTTCTTAACAACGATCTCGACAACTGCTGAGATGCAGCGAGTCAGAGCGGTATACAGGCGCGGTGCAGCCCTCAATATAGTGAACATATGAACCTTCATCTGCAATGATCAAGGTACGCTCAAACTGGCCCATATTCTCAGTGTTGATGCGGAAATACGCCTGCAGAGGATCTCAACATGCACCCCCGGCGGAACGTAAACAAATGATCCGCCAGACCACACCGCAGTATTAAGAGCGGAGAACTTGTTATCGCCGATAGGGATAATAGAGGCGAAGTACTCCTAAATATTTCAGGATAATCGCGCAAACCAGTATCAGTATCGACAAAGATAACACCCTGAGATTCCAAGTCTTCACGGATCTGGTGGTACACGACTTCAGACTCATACTGAGCGGCGACGCCAGCGACCAATGAGTTACGTTCCGCTTCCGGAATACCCAAACGTTCATATGTTACGCGAATATCTTCAGGAAGCTCTTCCCAAGACTCAGCCTGACCTTCGGTAGAACGCACGAAGTATTTGATGTTATCGAAATCGATGTCAGAAAGATCTGCCCCCCAGGTTGGCATCGGCTTACGCTCGAAAAACTTCAATGCCTTCAGACGCATATCCAGCATCCACTGGGGTTCATTCTTCTTCGCAGAGATGTCACGCACTACGGCTTCGTCCAGACCACGCTTAGCGGACTGGCCCGCCTCGTCAGAGTCTGCCCAACCATACTCGTAATTGCCAATGCCCTCGAGTTCAGGGTTCAACTCCAGAATCTCTGAAATGACAGTGTCGTTGGCACTCTGCTCAACTTGCTCAGTCATTACGGCCTTTCTTAGATGGATTGAAATTTATCCGGCTCCGCAGATGCGGGCTCGGTAGTCTTTGGAATAACACACTCTAGGTTGGGGTAATTTCTACCGTGCCGAATTACCCCGCATGCTTTCTGATGTTTCCGGTTTTTCAGAATTCACACGTTCTGTTAAGTGATTGAGCGGAACGTGAGTTGTGCATACGTGAGCCCCTCCAGCCATCGTTGATAGCCTACGTACGTCAACGCCCAGAAGATCAGAAATAATCCCAGTCTCTTGTTCGCAGAAAACCTGAAAATCTTCAGCCAGATCGCGTATTGGGCAGTGACCTTGGCAGAGCTGTATGCTAGCTAGCAATTTCCCCGGCGCAAGCCGACCGGCAGGTGGTTCTGTAATCTGCGCTGTTGTCACAAACCCATCACGGCTCATGGCTTCAGCGAGAGCTTGGGCTCGCGCCGCAACATCCTCCCCTGCCGCTTCCACAACAGGGCGGTATCGCGCCTCCATTTCGGCAGCCCGTGTGGATGCGAAAGTTTCAAGTGCGCTCTCCCCAACGGTGTCACGCAACATTTCAAGAGCGTTGCGCGCAATCATCAAATAGTCATTTCCTAGACGTTCGTGACCTTGAGGCGCGATGACGTACCGTCGAGCTGGGCGCCCCGCACCTGCCCCATATTGTTTGAGAGAAGCAACTTCAATCATGTTTGCTTGTTCAAGCGCATCAAGGTGCCGACGCACAGCGGCGGGGGTCAAGCTTAAAAGTTCTCCCAAGCTTGCCGCAGACACGGGACCATGGTTCAGGACACCACGAAGAACCCGATCACGGGTGCGTTCTTCAACTTCCGCTTTACGTGCGCCAGAGCTTGACTTCTTATGCGAGGAAGGCTGCTGTTGAAGCCCTCGATGAGATGTCTTGTTCACGGAATACACAACTAAAGTATGTCCTAATTACTTCAATCTTGGCTAGTAAGGTCTTCCTACTTGCACACACCACACCATTTAGTCTCTTGCTTAGCTGCGGCAAGCCATAAGAACCGGTGAAAGATAATACCGCCTTTAGGCCTCTAGGTATTTTTGCTCTTCGGGCATTTCCATGAGGGTGCTAAGCGGTTCATATCCTCACTGTGACGTGATCTAACTCTCGTCATAAAGATGCTATCGCTAGAGGGAAACATAGAGATTACTCTCTGAGGGCTTAAGATAGAGAGGTGGCAGAAACTGAAGCTTATCAACACCAAGCAGCTACCGCATTAGACATTTCAGCAGCTCGCGGTACTAGCAGCGATCCTGCACTCAAGATTTCTCATCTCGTCAAAGAGTTTAAGCCCTCTCGTTCTTTCCGCGAGAAACACCCTGAACGTCTTACCGCTCAGGGTATGCATCGCGCAGTTGCTGACATAAGTCTTCAAGTCTATCCCGGCGAGGTTGTTGTACTCTTGGGTGCTAACGGTGCAGGTAAGACTACAACTCTTGCATGTGCCCAGGGGCTTACTGAACCTACGTCCGGCACTATTCAGCTTCTTTCAGAAGACCCTCTTCTGGCATCCCCAGAGATGCGGGCCTCCGTCGGTATCATGCTTCAGGATGGGGGGCTTCCTAACGCCGTACGTCCCGTACCACTTCTTGAACATGTTGCTCAGATGTACGCCAATCCTTATCCTGTCGGTGAACTTGTTGATCGTTTAGGAATAGATGCTTTTAACGGCACCAATATTCGGCGCCTTTCTGGGGGACAAAAACAACGTGTCTCATTAGCAGCAGCCCTTCTTGGGCGTCCTTCGGTACTCTTTTTAGACGAACCATCAGCAGGACTTGACCCGCAGTCTCGCAATGTCGTCTTTGACATTATTCGTGAGCAGCGTGAGGCTGGAGTCGCCATTATCTTAACAACCCATCTCATTGATGATGCGCAAAAGCTCGCGGATTATGTCTATATTATTGATAATGGTCAAACGGCGCGTGAAGGCACGGTTCCTGAGCTTGTATCAGGAGACGGGGTTGTACGGCTTCATTTCACGTTAGAAGCACCTTCACCTACGCGTGACGACTTATTGCCTGTACATCTTCGTACGGATGTGAAGCTTATAGAGCATATGCCATACTCACTAGGTGGCTTAGGCGAATATGAGCTCCGTGGTCCCCTTACACCCGAACATCTTTCCGCTTTCACGACAGCTCTAGCGCATCGCTACCTTATGCCTAACTCTCTCACGATGGAACCGAAGACTTTGGAAGACGTATTCTTGGATATTTCGGGACGTGATATTCGATGAGTCCCACAAATGCAGAGCTGCCCACTGTCTCTGATAGTCAGCAGATGGGAGAAGGTAACGAGTATCCGCAGCCGCGCGCTGCTTCTAGTTTTCAGCGTATTCTAGCTCAAGGCAAATATGAGACCCTTGCCATGCTTAAAAATGGTGAACAGCTAATGCTCAATATTGCCTTCCCCGTGATGGCGCTTTTCGGACTTCGCTATACAAGCTTTCTGGATTCTTACGCAGACGCGTTGAATACGACCCGCATCAACGTTGCTGTGCCGGGGGTTCTAGCTCTCTGTGTTGTCTCAACTGCACTTTCTGGTCAAGGGATTGCCACTGGTTTTGACCGCCGGTACGGTGTTCTTCGTTTTCTGTCTACCACCCCTCTAGGACGCAACGGGCTTATTATCGGCAAGGTGCTGGCAGTTATCACCGTTATCGCCATACAGTTTATTATGGTCACTATCGTTGGGTTCGGTCTTGGATGGCGTCCGGATATTTTTGCGATGTATCGCTCATTTTAGCACTTTATTGCTTGGGGCTGCCGCATTTACAGCCCTAGGCTTACTCGTTGCTGGGACGGTGAGGGCTGAGGCAACTTTGGCTATCGTGAATATCGCCTGGGTTGTTCTGGCCAGCGCTGGTGGGATCCTTATTCCAATGGATAATTTCCCTGAGCTGTACCGCATTATCATTCTGTGCCTGCCTTCAGGCGCTTTAGGTGAAGCGATTCGCGGTGATTATCTACAGGATATATTCTTACCCTCTTCCCCATGCTGTGCTACTTGTCTGGACACTAGTGATTGGTTTTATTGCTTCACGTAAATTTAAATGGTCCGATTAGCGCTCTTAGATTCAGGATTTCGGGACGAGCTCTGGAATCAATCAGCACCATCAACGATCATTCCTAACGCATACACGGTTTAAAAGGCTTTTCTTATGCTAGTTACCCTCAAAAATAAACTATCCCCCATCCAGTACACCCCCTGGGTTTTGTACACAGCGGTGGGTACGGCTCTGAGCAATCTCTTACTCATCGTAACCGGCGCCGTTGTGCGCCTTACGGGATCAGGCCTTGGATGCGATACCTGGCCGCGGTGTACTGCAGAACAGTGGACAACTACCCCTGCCGACGGTATCCATGGGCTCGTTGAATTCGGTAACCGTATGCTCACTTTTGTGCTCATGGTAATCACTATCTTTGCGTTCTTAGCGATTCTCCGCATTGCGCTGCCTGATGTGCACCACGTCAAAGCAATCTTTCCAAAGCTTTTTACGGGATTACGAGCGCACGAATCAAAGTATAGCGATCTTTTCAATCTGACTTTACTACTCCTGTGGGGTATTCCGCTACAGGCCGTTATTGGCGGCATTACTGTATGGCAGCGGCTCAATCCCTGGATGGTAACAGCCCATTACCTCGCCTCTGCCATCATGATTGGATTAGCAGCAATCTTGGTAAACCGTGTGCGTCGCTATTTTAAAGCAGGTGTCTCTGAGCGCGAAGATATTACTGGAGAGTTTCCCCCACAAAAAAGTGGTGTTATCCGGCTACTTGGTTGGATAGATTTGGCGTTAGTTTCGTTCTTACTTTTCATGGGTACCGTAGTCACGGGCACAGGCCCGCATGCGGGTGATCCACGCACGCATCGCCACGAGTTCGACGCTATCGCAGTATCCCGTGCTCATGCATGGGCAGTGTGGGCATTTCTTTTCTGCTGGTTATCATGTTTGTTTTAGTACGGAAGTACGCCATGCCACGTGCTTTCTTATCATCTTTACTTGTACTGGCAGCAATCATGGTCTATCAGGGCGCGATTGGCTATATTCAGTACAACACCGGGCTTCCCCCTCTACTCGTTGAGGCACATATGCTGGGGTCGGGTATGTTTACCTGGGCATCACTATCGCTGATCGAAAGGCAGCTGACCCTATCTTCTCAGAAGGCCCGTGCCCTAGCTCAACAGCGGCTAGCAATTTCTTAGAGCTGAGTTATTCCCATGGTAAGCGCACAATGTCATATATGGGTTTATTGCTGACATGCCTTGGTAGCTATTTAAGGTTAGGCGTACACTATTAAGGAGCATTCCTGCGCCTGCACGTCTTTGAGCCGAAGGTATGCCTATCTGTGAGTACCTCCTACCCCACAGATTGATACGCGCAGATTAGGCACACGCACACACGTCAAGGAGCCCATCATGAAGGGTTACACAATTCAGGAGGTTCCGTCCTCCACGCATGCGGCGTCAGAGGTGACTGTACCTACTCCGCGGGCAACAAGGGAAATGACCTTGGGACGCAAAATAAAAGCGTATATTCACCTGACAAAGCCCCAAATTATTGAGCTTCTTCTAGTAACAACCGCCCCTACAATGATGTTTGCGGCACACGGCATGCCCAGTTTCTGGTTAGTCATAAATACGCTTCTTGGCGGAGCCATGGCGGCTGGCGCCTCCTGCGCTTTCAACTGTTATATCGATCGTGATATTGACCGAAAAATGAAGCGAACCGAAAAACGCCCCCTAGTTACCGGAGAGCTAACAGACCGAGAAGCACTCGTCTTCGCATGGGCACTTGCTGTTATCTCCGTCGTATATCTGTGGACTATGGTAAATCCCCTCTCTGGGCTTTTAGGGCTTGCCGCTATTTTGCTCTATGTAGTCTTCTACTCCATGTATTTAAAGAAGCGCACTACTCAGAATATTGTGTGGGGTGGGATTGCCGGGTGTATGCCTGTCCTAATTGCATGGGCAGCTGTTCGCAATACCATTGAATGGCCAGCTTTAATTCTCTTTACAGTAATTTTCCTCTGGACTCCTCCGCACTATTGGCCACTCTCTATGAAATACGCGGAGGATTATAAAGCAGCCGGTGTTCCTATGCTGGGTGCTATCGCTCCCGCTCAAACAGTGTCTGTACAGGTCGTACTCTACGGCTGGGCTATGGTTATCTGTTCGCTTCTACTGATCCCTATTGGAGGCGCGGGCTGGGTGTACGGCGTTAGCGCGGCTACCGCTGGTGCATGGTTCCTCTACCACTGCCACAAGCTCCATTATTTAGCTCTCCAGCAGGTAGCGACAAGCCGTACCGCTATGGTGGTATTTTTCGGGTCCATCACATACCTAACGATTCTTTTCATTGCATTGGCAATCGATCCTTTTGTTGGGCAACCTATATTAGAATCTTTTATTTTCTAAGAGCATCCGTATCTTGAGGCGAGTAAAGCAGCTATCTCAAGATACGGGTGGTCTATTTTGAAACTTATCTACGTGGAGCTTAGGCTAGAGCATCCTATGTATGTAAGTTCAGCGTGAGGCATAAGTCGTCTAAATACCATGCGAACATACTATAAACGCTAGGATGGTGAACTATCCTTAAGAAGGTAGAATTTCACGATAGATTTATAGATGCTATGTACATGATTACTTGTTGAGAGTGCTCATGGAATACGCACCCTATCTTTTGAGTTATATCTGCTGCAGTCAGCGTTCACAGACTACTATTGTTTGTGCACTTCATGCATGACGTACCACTAAGCGAAGGGACAATACGTGACTAACCCTAACGAAAAGTTCGAATGGACTGAGGTAGACCAGCGTGCGGTTGATACTGCTCGCTTATTGGCAGCCGATGCGGTTGAGAAAGTAGGGTCAGGTCACCCCGGCACCGCCATGAGCCTTGCTCCTGTTGCCTATCTACTCTTCCAAAAGGTCATGAACCAAGACCCCAATGATGACCGTTGGGAAGGTCGCGATCGTTTCATCCTATCCCCCGGTCACACATCGCTGACTCTCTACACCCAATTATTTATGGGTGGGTATGGTCTTGAGATGGAGGATCTAGAATCTCTTCGCACATGGGGTGCGCTCACTCCTGGACATCCCGAATATAAGCACACTAAGGGTGTAGAAATTACGACTGGTCCATTGGGCCAGGGTCTCGCTTCTGCCGTTGGTTTTGCATATGCTCAACGTTATATGCGTGGTCTTTTCGACCCCGACTCCCCGGTTGGTGCTTCTCCCTTTGACCATTATGTGTACTGTATCGCCTCCGAAGGCGATGTTCAGGAAGGCGTAACGGCAGAAGCCAGTGCGCTTGCTGGGCACCAAGAATTGGGCAATCTCATCGTACTCTGGGATCGCAACCATATTTCTATTGAAGAAGACACTGACGTTGCATTCACCGAAGACGTGCCAGCTCGTTACCGGGCCTACGGCTGGGATGTTCAGCGCGTGGACTGGATCAAGACCGGAAACTACGTTGAAGATGTGCAGGAACTCTACAACGCTATTGAGCGCGCGAAAACGGTCACGGATAAGCCTTCATTCATTGAGGTGCGTACTATCATTGGTTACCCAGCACCCAATAAGCAAAATACTGGGTCCGTTCACGGCTCAAAGCTGGGGGCCGAAGAAATCGTTGAAACCAAGAAAGTTCTAGGATTTGACCCCGAAAAGAGCTTCTTCATTGAGGATGAGGTTCTGGCGCATACTCGCGAACTTCGTGAACGCGGTGCTGCTGCGCATAAGGTCTGGAATGAAAAATTTGAGGCATGGGCTCAGGCTAACCCCGAGCGGGCAAAGCTGTACAACCGCCTGGTGTCAGGCGAAATGCCAGTTGATTATAAGGCTGCTTTCCCTGTCTTTGAGCCGGGTACTTCACTAGCAACCCGCGCAGCATCCGGCAAAGTCATTAATGCTATTGCTGATACTTTCCCAGAGCTTTGGGGTGGATCTGCCGATCTAGCAGGTTCTAACCTCACCACCATCAACAACGCCGAATCATTCAACCCGGTTTCGCACAGTACGGAGGATTGGACCGGCAACCCCTACGGTCGTGTGTTGCACTTCGGTATTCGCGAGCAGGGGGGCGGCCGCAATTGTGAACGGTATCGTACTATCTTCGCCAACCCGTGCTTTCTCTGGGACATTCTTCGTATTCTCGGATTACCAGCGTCCTGCAGTCCGTCTTTCAGCTCTCATGGGTGTACCTGCACTGTATATCTGGACTCACGACTCCATTGGTGTTGGCGAAGACGGACCCACCCACCAGCCGATCGAACATCTCAGCTCACTGCGCGCAATTCCTGGATTCGACGTTGTACGCCCTGCGGATGCGAACGAAACTGCGGTTGCTTGGCGTACTATTCTTGAGAAGAAAGACCGCCCTGCCGGCCTAGTACTTTCTCGCCAGAACCTACCAATTTGGGCTCGTGAGGATATTCATTCAGACACTGAAGGCGAAAAATTTGCTTCCGCAGAAGGAACTGCCCGCGGAGGTTATGTTATGGCTGACACCGAGGGAACTCCAGATGTCATCCTAATCGCAACTGGATCCGAAGTTGAAATTGCCCTCGAAGCTCGCCACAAGCTCTCAGAAAAAGGCATTGCAGCCCGAGTTGTTTCAATGCCTTCCCGCGAATGGTTCAACGAGCAGTCAGACGAATACCGAGAATCAGTTCTGCCTTCCTCGGTTGCAGCACGCGTCTCAGTTGAAGCCGGTTTGGGCATGAGCTGGTACGATTTGCTCGGTTCTGCAGGTCGTGCTGTCTCAATTGAGCACTTTGGGGCTTCTGCCGATGCTAAGACTTTGTACCGTGAGTTTGGTATTACCCCTGAAGCCGTAGTGACTGCTGCTGAAGAATCTATCGCTTCGGTCAAATAGTCAGTCGGCAAGTTAAAGTTTTTCGGTGATTCCTGGTGCTACTTGCATCTTGCATAGCTCATTAATGCTCACCCATCCATATTAACTAATTTAGATTGAAGGTTTTATTTCATGAGTGATTCAACTCGAAAGCTCTCTGACGCTGGTGTCTCCATTTGGCTTGATGATCTTTCCCGCGACCGTCTTACCAGTGGCAGTCTTGCAGAGCTCATCAGCGCTAAGAACGTCGTGGGTGTCACTACCAACCCCACTATCTTTGCCGGTGCGCTTTCAAAAGGTGCTGCTTACGCTGAGCAGATGCGTCAGCTTGCCGCATCCGGTGCAGACGTTGAAGAAGCTGTCTTCGCAGTGACTACTGACGACGTACGTGCTGCTTGTGTCGTATTCGAACCCATATATTCTGCTTCTAAAGGTTACGACGGCAGGGTTTCTATTGAGGTTGATCCTCGCCTTGCCCGCGATGCCGAGGGAACCCAGAAAATGGCACGAGAACTCTACGAGCGTGTAGGCCGTGAGAATGTCATGATCAAGATTCCCGCAACCGTCGAAGGTTTGGAGCCTATTGCCAAGACTCTTGCAGCCGGAATCAGCGTTAATGTGACTCTCATTTTCTCACTAACACGTTATCGTGAAGTCATTAACGCTTACATGCTCGGCCTTGAAGAAGCACTCAAAAATGGTAAGGATCTCTCTAAGATCCATTCGGTCGCATCATTCTTCGTATCCCGCGTAGATAGCGAGGTAGATACCCGTCTGAATGAAATCGGTACTGAAGAGGCCTTAGCGCTTAAGGGTAAGGCCGGTCTGGCAAATGCTCGTCTGGCATATGAAGTTTTTGAAGAGATGTTCTCTTCTGAACGCTGGGCACGTTTGGCGTCTCATGGTGCCAACGTTCAGCGCCCTCTCTGGGCATCTACTGGAGTCAAAGATCCGGCGCTTCCAGATACTCTCTACGTTAGCGGTCTGGTCGCTAAACACACTGTCAATACCATGCCTGAAGCAACTCTGAACGCTGTTGCTGACCATGGTGAAATCACGGGAGATACTGTAACCGGTGAGTATACGAGCTCCAACAAGATTCTGGACGATATCGAGCGTCTGGGTATCTCATATGTAGAGGTTGTGGATAAGCTCGAAACCGAGGGTCTTGCAAAGTTTGACGTTTCGTGGGAAGAGCTTCTGGAGACCGTACGGAAGCACTTAGTGAGTCACGTTAGTGACTAGTGAATAATTTTTTCGTTATACCCGTTCTCTAAAGTTCATAAGGCGAGCGCTGTCGCTATAAATAGCACAGAATTAGCTTCGGCGCTCGCTGTCAGATATCTCTCGTTTGCCATTGAAACGGTAAGATGCAGGGATACGTGCCCCAGAGGTACATAAAGTATCGCAGGGTGAATGTGCACATTATCAGCAATCAAAGGAATCTATCTTGCATACCGATCATGAGTCGAATCCGCTACGAGATTCGCGCGATCGACGTCTCACTCGTATTGCGGGTCCTTCCGCACTTGTGTTCTTCGGCGTCACGGGCGATCTTGCCCGCAAGAAACTGCTCCCTGCGGTCTATGACCTAATGAATCGTGGTTTGTTGCCCCCAAGTTTTGGTCTTGTTGGGTATGGGCGCCGCGAGTGGGATAACGATGATTTTCGTAACTATGTGCGTAAGTCTGTGGAAGAAAATGCGCGTACCCCATTCCGTGAGGATGTCTGGAACCAATTTCAGAAGGGTATGCGGTTTGTTCGCGGTAATTTTGATGATGATGCCGCATTTGAACGTCTCAAAAATACTCTTGCTGAGCTCGATGAACTTGGCGCCCAGGGGAACCATGCGTTCTACCTCTCTATTCCGCCGAAGGCTTTCGAACAGGTGCTGTCGAAGCTTGCCGAGCACGGTTTAGCCTCACGCGATAACGCGAACAATAATCCCAGGAACGGATGGCGTCGTGTCGTTATTGAGAAGCCGTTTGGTCACAACTTAGAGTCAGCGCGTGAACTTAATGGAATTGTGGAACGTGTATTCCCCCCGGATTCAGTGTTCCGTATTGACCATTATCTGGGTAAAGAGACCGTTCAGAATATTCTGGCGATGCGTTTCTCTAATCAAATGTTCGAGCCGATCTGGAATGCCAACTATGTAGATCACGTGCAGATTACTATGGCAGAGGATATCGGTATTGGTTCACGTGCGGGTTATTATGACGGCGTGGGTGCAGCACGTGATGTTATTCAGAACCACCTGCTACAGTTATTAGCGCTCACTGCGATGGAAGAGCCCCTTAGTCTTGATTCAAAGCATCTTCGCGCTGAAAAGGCTAAAGTACTGGAAGCTGTACGTATTGATGATCTGGAAAATTCTTTCGCGCTCGGCCAGTATGCCCCCGGTTATCAAGGCGGCGAACATGTAAATGGTTTCTTTGATGAGAAAGATATTCCTGCGGACTCACGCACAGAAACTTTTGCGGCTCTTAAAGTCAATATTGACAACCGCCGCTGGGCAGGAACTCCGTTCTATCTGCGTGCGGGTAAACGGCTGGGTCGCCGAGTAACCGAGATTGCGCTTCTCTTCAAGAAATCTTCTGACCGTCTCTTTGGTAAGGAGACTGAGGTTCCTGCGGGTCAGAATGCTATCGTGATCCGTGTGCAACCTGATGAAGGTATGACGATCCGTCTTGCAGCTAAAGTTCCTGGCACTCAGATGGAGATCCGCGACGTCAATATGGATTTTGGGTATGGACACGCCTTCACCGAAGCATCTCCTGAGGCATATGAACGTTTGATTCTGGATGTGCTCTTAGGTGAGCCGCCGCTGTTCCCGCGCCACGAGGAGGTTGAACTTTCGTGGAAGATCTTGGATCCATTTGAGAAATATTGGGAAGAGAACAAGATTAAGCCTGAACCCTATGAATCCGGTTCATGGGGTCCACGCTCGGCTCAGAAGATGCTTGAGCGTGATAACCGTGCCTGGAGGCGCCCGTGATTTCGCATCTGCAACACACGAATGTTTCTGCTATTTCAAAGGAACTTTCTGATCTTCTGGCTTCAAACGGCAGTCTTAGCAGCAGCCGTGTACTTACCTTGGTGGTACTAGCAGAAAAAGGACATTCTCGCGAGGCTATTAATGCGGCTATCCGGGCTTCGCACGAGCATCCGAGCCGGATCATTGTGCATATTGCGCATAATAGTGATGCGCCCGATCAGCTGGATGCTGAGATTCATGTGGGCGGTGAAGCTGGCGCTTCTGAACTTATTATTCTGCGCGGTTGGGGTAGTGCATCAACGCCGACAGAATCGTTGATTTCTGGTCTGCTTTTGCCGGATTCTCCTATTGTTGTGTGGTGGCCGCATTCCGTCCCTGAGAATCCGGGTGAGGATTCAATTGGTAGGATTGCACAGCGCCGTATCACAGATTCGGCACGCGCATATGATCCGATGGCTGTTCTTACGCATCTTTCTAAGGTTTATCAGGCTGGAGATAGCGATCTTGCCTGGACACGTTTGACACTGTGGCGTACCCAACTGGCAGCTCTTTGGAGCAGATGCCTGACTCCCCTGTTAAGCGTGTAGTAGTTTGGGGGTCTGAGAAGTCTCCTTCGGTTGTGCTCCTTGGCGCTTGGCTTGGCTGGAAACTCGAGGCTGAGGTTCATCTTGCAACTATCGGCGCAGCAGAACGGGGCCTTTACCGTGTAGCTATTGAGCGTGAAGATGGACAAACGATAATGTTCCGTCCTGGCAAAAACATCGCTATTATTGAGACTCCGTATACACCTGATCAGCAGATTCCACTACCAGTTCGTACTCTAGCGGATTGTATTTCTGAGGAATTACGCCGACTTGACCCTGACACTATGTATGGGGAAGTTTTAAAGTCGGCATTTCCTACTCTGGAAATGCATTCTGCTCAGTGCGATGCTGAACCTTTCCTTAATACTTCTGAATTCCCCGAGGTTTTTGATGCCTAAGATCAACAATATTGGTGAGAGTACTCCAACTTTAATAGCGCATCCTTCTCGGGAGGCGCTTGCCTCTGATGCCACTACGCGTATCTTAGATGTTATTGAGCATATACTCACGGAACGCACCATGGCTCATGTCTCTCTTACAGGTGGCACGATGGGCATTGCTACTCTTCGTGCATGGGCTCAGTCTCCACGTGTTAAGGATATTGACTGGTCGCGCGTTCATTTCTGGTTCTCGGATGAACGCTTTGTTCCCGAGCGTGATCCGGATCGGAACGATGGACAAGCAATCGAGGCGCTTCTCGCAGATTTAGTAGATCTTGGTTTTCCGGTTGACAAACGCGCATCGTATGGGTCCTTCCGATGTCATGATTGATGTTGAAGCTGCTGCCGAGCACTATGCCTACGAAATGCGCAATTTTGCGGGTTCTGCCGAACCCGTGCGTGTTGAGATGCCTGAGGGGGCATCCGAGCTTCCATTAGCGGGAGGGCACGGGGGATCTGCTTCTCAGCAATCTGGAGGCGGCTGCGGCTGCGGTGGTTGTGGATGCGGCGGCGGCTCGGATATATGGCCTGTCCCCATTTTTGATGTTACGCTCCTAGGGATGGGGCCTGATGGTCACATCGCTTCGCTGTTTCCCAACCGGCAGCAAGTCCTTCTGGGCACAGGTTTACCAGAGGATCCTGTGGACGGCGCTAAAGCTGTGACGGTAATGGTCAAGGATTCCCCTAAGCCACCTAGCGAACGTGTATCTGTCACGCTGCCGGTTATCAATAATTCGCGCCATATTTTCTTTTTGATTACCGGCGGTGATAAACAGGATGCGACAACCCGTCTTCTCAAGGGTGCACAGGTTCCTACTGAGGACATTACTGCCGATATGCTCCTAGAAACTCCAGCTATCGGGGCTCGCGGGCAGAAACAGACCCTGATTTTTGCGACGGAAGAATCGCTAGCTTAGGATCCACAAATTTTTCTAGTGGGGGGTTACAATCTTAGGATTATAACTCCCACTTTTATTTCGCGTCCCTAGTCTCATTCACCCTATTGAAAGTATTGAGGTTACTTGATTCTTGCCGTGCCTTCTCCGCGAGCTCGGTCAGATGCGGTTCTAACCTTTCGAGCGCCCGCAGATTCTTCGCGAGCACAGTTGAACCCTTCATTTTGGGCCGCAAACCCTCAGGAATCTCGATACTCGCCCCGTACTCCCCTGCTAATTGCACCAAGAGCTGCACGAAGGAACCACCACGATTAATATCGCTCACAGCTGGCAACATGTTCTCTAGCACCTGCACGATACGCCACCCCGCCAGCGGGCTAATGGATGCAGCGTCCTGTAAACAGCTGGCTGCCCGTGCCGGTTTAACCCACCCCCCTCGGAGCAGGTAGGCCAGTTCATTCGCAAGTAAAGAAGTATCAAGCATTCCGCGACCCGCAAGAGCGGCAATAGATTCGGAGGTGAGAGCCCTGTGCTCAGCTGTTGCTGCACCAGTTAGCCAGCCCAAGACAGAGTAGGCGGGTTCTTGCAGAACCTGATGTGTGTGGGCGATGGTATCCAGTATGGCCTCAAGCCCTTTCACATGTTTTTGGACCCCCGCTGTAGTGACGAACGGCATGCTCTGCGCTGCCAATGTATTGGGGTTATTCTGCAGAAGCCACGCATACCACTGCATGAGGGTGCGGTGAAAATCGTCGGTTGCCTGAGTACCACGGTGTATAAACTCTTCTGGAATGCCTGCGGTGTTTAGAGCTGCCTGTGCGAAAGACATCTGTGCGGTCGGTAGTTCGTGGTCTTCTATAAGCCACATCATCAGGCTGCCGTTGGGAGCCTCAGCGTAGGCTTGGTACATATTGTGAGGACGCGGGCGGTAGGTGAGAGGCTCAACGTGGCGTGTCCAAGTGCCCTTTTCTGCGTGAGGTATAGGCTCAAATACAAGGTTTTCTGGATGTTCTAAACAGTCAATCTGCTCTTGGCAGAGCCCCGCCGGCCCACGATAATTTGTGGTCGTTTTCTCTATACGGGGTTTTTGACGCCCCAGAGATCCAGTGTGTTCAACCTGGTAGGGCTGGATGGTTTCGCCAGTTTGGGGGTTGGTATGGAATTCATGCCGGTACCCGGTAAAACCTTGCGGCGGCTTTTTAAAAAGTTTTCGGTGCGGGGCAATCACCCGGTACATCAGATAGTTACCTAACGCATGAGTGCCCGTGCGAATACCGGAATTCACGCATCGTTCAGCCAGAAAGTCCTGCTGGGCTGTATCAAGAGTAATGCGAGGATTATGCGCTAAATAATCAATGAGCTGCGGGAGCTGCGAACCGTCACCTGTGCCTTGGAGACAGGGAATAAGGTCATCCATAAACTCAGCATCATTTGTATAAATGTGCATCCGTGGAGTTGAAACGTGTTGCTCTAGAAACTGCGGCCGATTATCAGAAATCATGACGCCGCCCACTACTTGCTCTAAGTGAGACGGTGCGTTAGTTTTATCCGCCACGACTTCAGCAGGAAACATGAGTGTTTGCGCTGCAGGCTGCAGATCAGGCGGGAGAGAATCTGCGGTTTCCCTCATCAAACCGCTCACATCTTGAGTATACTCTGGGTGCGTTTTATCAATAGCGCCAAGGAGTGCAATCTGCGCCCGGAGTATTTTCTTCTCGGTACGAAGCAGCACGGAATAAGAGGCATTAAGTAAATCATGAATCTGGGGTTCCGTCAGCTTTTCGACGCATGACATCAACATTTCTTGAGCCAATCCCACGGAGGTTGAGGGAACGGTGGTGAGCACTGAGGTGAGCAGATTGGTGTTACCAAGGTTCTCGTCTGGGATGGGGTTCATCCCCGATAGATATGGTGGAAAATACTGGTATTCTTAGCGGAAAAGTCGCGGAGCATCGCCTTCAGACATTCAGTAAGCAGGCGGTCACGGAATCCATCAAAATTCTCCTGTAGCAGGTGGAAGAGAGCGAGAGTGTCTGCGTTTTCGCGCCCTGACCAGTCTTTCCGAAGAAGCCCTTCATCTGTGAAACACGCCCACATTTCGTGTTCTAACGTCTGGGGGTTGTTTTTGAAGAAAGAGATAACCTCTTCCCGATTCTCGGATGAGCCAATATACATGTCAGGGACGGCTGTCACGAAACCCCAGAGATAGGAGCGCGTGGTATTGGTGAGTCCGCGTTCGTGAAGAAGCTGATGTATCTGTACCCAGAGCGTGGGCAAGTCGTAACCAAACCTGCCATAGCCGTGCTCGTTAACGAACCCGGTTATCCAGGTGTTATCACGTTCGCTGAGTCCAAGCATCATGGCTTCTGTGCGTTGGCTAAGGTATTGTTCCGATTCAGCGGTTGAAAACTTCCAGTTCGCCTCACCGGGTAATCCCCGGCCGATGAGGTTTAAGAGCTCAACACCCACATGTTTGAAGGTTCCACCCAGTGCGGCCGCCGTGTAGACGCACACAAGCCGCTGCTCGGTCGTTCCTTCACGGCTGTAGCGGTCTATGAGCTTTTTAATGGAAAGTGTGCGTGCAAGGCTCTTGCGCTCATCCTCGGTGGCACCGGTGAGAACTTCATGGTATTGCCAGAAGGTGGCATCGTCACGTTTCAGCAACTCCCGCAGGCGGGCGCGACGTTCCGTAAGACTAGGTTGCGGTATTTTTGGTGTCATAACGGGCTCTCAGTTTCTGCGTTTAGGGTTGTGCGCAGCGGTGTTGGTCCAGCAGTTCTTGGGCTTGGTCTCGGGCCTGCTCCGCAAGCTCGGTTGAATGCGGTTCTAACTTTTCGAGCGCACGCAGACTTTTCGCCAGCACGGTCGAGCCTTTCATCTTCGGCTGCAGCGCCTCAGGAATCTCGATACCGACGCCGTATTCCCCCGCCAACTGTACCAAGAGCTGTACCAGCGTACCGCCCCGGTTCACCTCGCCCACGACAGGCAGTATGCCTTCTAGTACCTGCATAATCCGCCAGCCCGCCAAGGGGCTAATCGACGCAGCATCCCTAAATGTTTGCTCAATTCGTTGAGCCTTCACGTGGTGCTGACCCAACAACCAATACAGTTCTTCGGCGAATAAAGCGGTATCGACCATGCCCCGATCCGCCAGGGAGGCGAGCGCCTCCGCAGCATTGGCGCGCATCTCGGTAGTTTTAGCGCTAGCACCAAGCCCGAGTGCACCGTAGGAGGCAGCACCTAGTGGTCGGTGCATATCACCTAGTATTCGTATGATGACATCAGCACCATAAGCATTATGAGCGTGGATAGCGGCCACAAGAATAGGCATGGTTTGTGCGCTGAAAATATCTGGGTTGTTCTGCATGAGCCAGCCGTACCAGCCCATGATCGTGCGGTACGAAGGATAGTATTTTGATTCCACCATACGGTGCACGTACTCGATTTGCGTGCTATTGGTGTTAAACGCAGCAGCTTCAACGGAGAGCGCGGCAGCATCGGACGTATCCGTTCCAACCCACAGCGGGAATTGCAGAGGGAAGCTGTGCTCCCGAGCAAGATATAGCGATTCCCAATACTGGGTGAGGACTGTACCCGTAGTGCGTTCAAGGGCTACTCGCTGGGGCGCAAAAGGCGCAGCCACTACGCTGGTTTCTGCGTCTTGACCCGCAAAAATCAGGGCGAACAGCTGCTCCATCAGCAGCATGTGAGGCCCGCGCTCATTGAGACGAAGTTCTGTCCCTGTAGCTTTTACGTTAAAGGGGCGAGGGTGATACTTCTTAGCCGTCTGTTCATCTACTATCACCGGGTCCCCGTGCTCATCGCTTAGGTAGAGGCGTTCTGTATACCAGGTGGGGATGATCGGTATCTTAGCAATATCAGCGTGTTGTATCTGCCCGCTTTTGATGAGTGCCGCAATGGCAAGGTACGGGATATTGGGACTGGAGAGGGTATAAATACCGAATGATTCTTCTATGAGAAGTTCACGAGCTTCCCAGAGAAGCTTCTGCTCTGCATCGTTTATTTCCAGACTCTCGGCATGTTCCAAGTACTCCAGGATACGCGGAATATCGGTGCCATCGCCTCCTTGGAAGGTTGCTGCCAGGCATTCCATTAGTTCCCGATCCGTAGTGATAGGCGGTCGAGGCGTCAAGCACCCCTGCGGTTCACGATCCTTCGGGGTGATATCCGGTACCGTGATGCTCCCCGCTGCGTTCTGAGGTATGGGTGGCTCCTGCACCGAATCGTTGATGAGCTTCTGGGCCTTGTCTTGAAGGTCCAAGGGCATAGACTTGAAAGCATCCTGTACTGTCCGGCTTACTTGTTCAGTACATTCGGGGTGGACTTTAAGCAGTAGAGAAAGAATCCGTATCTGAGCGTGCAGAATTCTCTTTTCGGTGCGCGTCAGTACTGTTGCTGAAACCTCAATAAGCTCACGTGCTTGCGCGTCGGAAAGCTCGTAGACTGCCTGCTCCAGCAGATCTTGCGCCATGGCGATAGCTGGGCTATACGCCGTCCCCAGCACCGAAAGGTAGAGCGCAAAACGCTCCATGATTTCTTGAGGTGTTGGCTGCAGAGCAGCATGGGACCGATAAAAATGCCGCACGTGGTGGGCCGAGTAGTCGCGCAGGAGACCTTTGAGCGTTTCATCCAAGAACCTGGGACGAATATCTGGAAAAGTTTCGCACATGACCTGGGCAAGAGCCGAAAATGACGACGAACTTCGATATTCAGGCTGCAAGGTGGGATCCCACTTAGACTGTGCTAGTACCCCTTCAGCTGTGAAAGCATCCCAAAATTCTCGTTCCAGCAGCGCAGGATCGTGACGGAAGAACTGCTCTATATTCTGATACTCTTCCGCAGACTTTTCTCTCACGTGTGGGACGGCATTCATCATCATGCAAAGATACCCTAGCGATAAGCTTGTCAGCGAATGTTCGCGCATAAGTTTATTGAGGTGTGTCCAGGAACGTATGTACCAGTCGTCTGAACATTCTTCAACAAAGTGCAGGACCCACTCATCGGATCGTTCTATTACCCCTTGAGTTAAGAATTCCCAGCGCTGCTCAGTAGCAGGCATAGGCGGATCAGGAATAATATTAAAATTCTCATCTCGAAGAGGATGAAAAAGTTCGCTTATGATCCTTACCGCACGCGGAGCCGACGAGGTTAAAGCCCCTACTGCATATGCGGCCAGGGCTGCTTTCTTCCCTCGGGCTTTCGAAAGTTTCGTGGGTGATAGCGTCCTTGCCAACGACGCGCGTTCTTTCTCTGTCGCACCGCTAATCACTGTGTGATAGTCCTCAACGGTAGCATCGTTACGTTTCATGAGCTCCCGCAGGCGGGCGCGACGCTCTCCAAGGCTCGTGTGCTGCGAATAGTTCTTCTCGTCCATCATTACCTGTTTGTATATTTGGGTGTGTACGGAAAAATATGCTTCTTTACGGATGCAACCCGGTATCGGGCTAATTCAGCCCGCCGCGACGTTTAATACTTACCGCCAGTACATGTTTGCAGGGGCCTCGGGTGCCCCTGTATTTCACCCACCACGGGCAGGTACACCGGTATTCTTCGATTTTCTCGGCAGGGATTACCGTGTAGAACGTATCCCGCGACTGTACGCGATAGGTGCCGTCTCCGTCATCCCACACCGCACCGGAGTCAATAAGCTTCTGGGCACTCACAAGCCGCGGATGCATAGCCTGCAGGGCATCCGCCTGCACGGGCAGCGGCCGGTGGAAGTACTCCCCTGCCTGCATATCAAAACCGACCTGTCCGGAGGATGCCAGTAATGCGAGGGCGTCGCGTACTTGAGTATCGTTCAGCCCGCTGCGTGCAGACATGACGGGCACCTCAATACGCGGCTCAAAGGAGAGAAGCACACTGAGCATATCTGCATTTTCAGCAACTGACGGATCGGAGAGCGCCTGCAACACAGAACCTTCTCCTGAGAATCCGCGTGATTTTTCGGGACTCAGCCCAATGCTCAGGCGCGCGCCTGGCAAGTGGGCCACCCACACGCTTGACACCGGGGTGTTACCTGAGGTGACCGGTTCGCTGTATGCTTCTAGGCGGGTCATGAATCGGATGAGCGGCTCAAGCGCCCGCAGCCGCTCCGGTCCGGCCACACACACCGACCCAACGGTGGCTCGGGTAGCCAGCCTCAGTGAACGCACCGCACGGGTTGCCCACATGACGCTTTTCGTGGCGGATCGGCGCGGCAGCCCCTGGATGAACATGCGGGCTGCCGCCGCATCCAGAGAATGAGTGGGCTTCATCAGGGATGAGAGCATCTGTGTTTCGGCGAACCCTTTGAGCCAGCGTACTGGCAGGGGCACTTTATCTTCCTTCACTTCACCGTCTAGGGTGGTGGTCAGCAACCCTTCGTTCCCCACATCCATGTGGAGAGGTTCGCCAGCCCGGAGAGAAGCTAAAGCAGCGCGAAGCGGCGGATTTACGTCCACATTTGTCACGCCCACAGCACTGTGGGTGGCATCTAGGGCGGAGGAGTCTACGTCAAGTCGGGCGTAGACACCGCAGCAGGCGCTAAAGGATTCAAACCGGAGTCCCTCGCTGGTGCTGGTCACTACCGGGTCGGCAGCCCGCAAAATGGCGGCGACCATGCCGGGTGGGGTGTAGTAGCGGGTGCGGGCCACGCGCGCAACCACCAATAGCGACGCCGCGATTACATCAGGGTGCTCCATGAATCCTGAGAAGAAGTAAGGGTGTGCCGCCGCGCCTTCCGGTGTGCTGCCACCGCTAGTTGCTAAAGCAAGTCCAAGACTGCCGTCTTGTTCATGCAGTAAAGAAGGGTTTAGATATGTATAGGTTAGAGTCTGTGCCATGGCGATCCCTTCAGTGGTTGGATATGCTAGGTTTTCGCCTTATCACTACTATGCCTGAACCCCGAAAGTTTTGGCCTCTTTTCCGTCATCCTAGGGAAAATATTATCTACTTGTCTCTATATCAGACACTCGTCATGACTTGATCCTCCGTCATCTTATGCACCGACAATCTCCATAATTACTACAGTAGGACATGTAAGAAGCCCCGGCAGATGTACCTGCCGGGGCTTCTGGAAAAATATATAAAGTCTATATGACGAACTGTCCGTTAAAACGTAGTGCTAGGCCGTAAAGCACCACGGCAATAACCCAAATAACGGTAACTGTAATGGTCAGACGGATTAGGTTCTTAGAAGCCATACCTGAAGAATTCAGTGAGCTGGTCATACCGCCACCAAACATATCGGACAAGCCACCACCCTGACCGCGGTTCAAGAGCACCAGAAGCACGGTGATAATGCTGGTAATCACGATGACTACCAAAAGCACATTCATAATGATGTCCACAGCGGGCCTTCCTAATAGGTCGATAATAAAGCCTGTCCCATGGCAGACTTTAATAACTATACGGTATAGAGACTCTGTGGTCATTCTCCAACACGTAATAACGCGTAGAGCGAAGGGCTAAATTACTGCCTAAACTGAGTGACACGCCGCTGATATTCGCTGGGGGTAAGCTGAAATGCATCTGGACGGTCTCGCAGTGCTCGCCCCGCATCAAGTGGATTTCCCTCAGTATCGTAGGCGTAAACATAACCGCCCTGAACAAGATAGTACGTAAATTGTTGGGCTACACCCCAGTAGTTGCCGCCTTCGGCATAGAATCCCAAGTCTACCCAATCGCGTAGTTTTACCTGAACGGGCACTTCTGGGGAACTTGTACGATGGTACAGCCAGTCCAGGAAACTATCACGTTTATTTTCAAAATACACGATCTGCGGAGTCTCAGCAGTAGGCGCAGAGACTCGTCGGCCTCGAATAATGAGGACCACTATAGCCGCCAAAAGACCTGCAACGACAAGGGATACAATTGCAAACATAGTTAAAGTCTAACGGGTTGAGTTTCCGGGATGCAGGGACTTAGCTTATAGGGTAGCTACAGTTTGCTAATCCATAAATAAAAGACCTTCCCAGGAGTGATAACCGACACCTGGGAAGGTCTTTTATTTTACGATGCTAAAAATTTATGATTCTTTTTGAACCACTTTTGCTTCAGACTTTTCTTCTGATATCTGATCGTTTTCAGAATCTTCAACCTCGTAAGGTTCATAAGATTTGAAGGGCTGTCCCTTTTCAGGATACCGTTTAGGCGAGATCGACAGACCCATCTGAACCTTCTCGTGATACACCTCAACTATCAGCGCAACCACAATAAGCGCAATAACAACTGCGAATGGCAATGCAATAATAATCAAGGTACTTTGCAAGGCCTCCAGTCCACCTGCGAAGAGCAACGCCATAGCGATACCAGCTACGATAGCGCCCCATACAACTTTCTTCCCATTTGTGGGGATAAGACGTCCATCTTCAGAGAGCATCGACAGCACATAGGTTGCTGAGTCCGCTGAGGTAATGAAGAAGGTAAAGATCAGAACAATTGCGATGATCGACATAAGTATGCCCAAGGGGTAATGACTGAACGTGCCAAAGAGCGTCTCTTCAACTTTCAGACTCGTCAGATCTGCTGTTCCATTTTGCTGTACCGTATTCGCCATAGTACCGAATGCGGAGAACCAGATGAAGCTCAAGACAGTAGGTATCAGAAGTACTACAGTAATAAACTCACGTATTGAACGGCCTTTGGAGATACGAGCAATAAAGATGCCAACGAAAGGGAGACCAGGAAATCCACCATGCCCAGTAGAAGATGGTCCAGGTATCAATCCAAGAACGTTCACCACTATTGAATGCAGCAGTTCGGAAACTCATCCCGAAGAATTCATGTAGGTATAGACCGATAGACTCCGTCATGTTATCAAAGATTTTGACGGTGGGTCCTACCACAATAGCGGTTGCCAGCAACGCAATAGCCAAAACCATATTCACATTTGAGAGAATTTTGATACCTTTACCCAAACCTGAAAGAGCTGAAAGCACAAAAAGTCCGGTGGTCACAACAATAATAATGACCTGCACCCACATTTCATTGGGAATAGCATTATGAGTTAAATAGCTCAACCCACCATTGATTTGGATAGCACCGAAGCCAAGTGTAGTCGCCACACCAATAACCGTAGCTACCACAGTAATAATGTCGATAATATAGCCAAGCCAACCATCAGTTTTTTTACCAAAAAGGGGCTTAAGAGTTACCGATAGAAGATACTTTTCTTCCTTTACGGAATCCAAAATATGCCAGAGCCATAGCGACAATACCGTACACAGCCCAAGCGTGAATACCCCAGTGGAAGAAGGTAAATTGAAAAGAGTCCGCCATTGCTTGCTGTGACCCGGGTTCAGCATGCGGGGTTTTGCTAGCAAAGTGCGAAAGCGGTTCAGCTGAACCATAGAAGACCAGACCAATACCCATACCCGCCGAGAAAAGCATAGCAATCCATGATCCGGTTGAATACTCAGGTTTTGAGTCCGGCTCCCCCAGTTTAATCTGTCCCATAGGACTCAAAACAAAGAAGCCGCAGACAAATACAATAAGAGTTACAAGCAAGAGGTAGAACCAACCGAAGTCAGTCCCGATCAGTGACCTCCAATTTTCGGCAATTTCCCCGTAACCCGGAACAAAGCCCAGAGCCACTAATATTAATGAAATAATTAATGAACCAATAAAAACAGACGTATACTTGCGTGATTTCATATCTCACCCTCCTAAAACGCTTAGGCACAAGTGTAACAAATCTCAAAGATTTTACAAAACCAAACATTTTAAACATATAAAAATAATTTAAATTATATTCAATTAAATTAAATTTAAATAAAACACAGCTAACTGCATCAAAACAACTCAAATCCTTAATCATTTTGTTATATTTTAGATATTATTATAATAATATTAGCCGTAGATCTATACCGAAAATCGCTAACTTTCCACATTTTTACAGAAAAATTTTCGGTACCACATATTTTGCCCCGAGGCTGCGTTCTCTTACCCTAAGACAACTTTATGCACATCTGGTAGCATCATCAGAACCTCCACCGTTAGATCTTCTCCCGGAAATGTAGGGTCAATAACCTCGTGCCAGAACCTTAAATGCTCCTTATCTACCCAGTGTTCTGATTCTTCAACAGGTTGTGCTCCCTGACCCTGTACGTTGTACCAGTACAAGTACATATGCTCATCACGAACCTCCGAAAAGATCGTTTCGACATACATTTTTTCGGGCGCTAAGGTCTGCTCAACGGCATCCATATTCTGACGAAGAAAACGCATCCATTCTACAGCTCGCTCTTCTTGACCTTTACGTACTCGGAATCTGGTGAGTTCAACCTGCATTGATATCAGCCTCTCTAAATATGGAATGAGAATATTTCTGTTCATGTTCGTAACATTGCACAAAAGGATAGGCGCCTAGCGCACGAATACACGTATGCTAGACGCCTTTAAGTACGATTTGCTGCTTAGCTATGCATCAAAACGCGCAATTGCTGCAAACTCTTCAGCCTGAAGGGATGCGCCGCCTACCAGCACACCATCCACGTCTTCTTTCCCCATAATAGAGGGCGCAGAAGAAGACTTAACCGATCCACCGTAGAGAATACGAACCTTCTGAGCAACGTCTGCGGAGTAGAGCTTTTCAAATTCAGCACGTATAGCCGCAGACATTTCCTGCGCATCATCAGCAGTTGCGACCTTACCAGTGCCAATTGCCCATACAGGTTCATACGCAACCACGAGAGTTTCTGCTTGCTTGGCGCTCAAGCCTGCAATAGAACCGCGAAGCTGCTCAAGGGTAAAGTCCACATGAGTGCCAGCCTCACGAACTTCCAGAGCTTCACCAACGCACAGTACCGGAGTCAAATCATAGGTGTAAGCAGCCTGCACCTTAGCAGCGCATAGTTCATCACTTTCGTGATGGTAAGTGCGACGCTCAGAGTGTCCTACGAGAACGTATTTCGCACCAAGTTTTTGCAAAAAAGCACCAGAGATCTCTCCGGTATACGCACCGGATTCATGTACAGAAAGATCCTGACCGCCATACTCAATACTCAGTTTGTCACCTTCAATGAGGGTTTGTACGGAGCGAATATCGGTAAAAGGAGGGAATACCGCTACTTCAGTCTTTGTAAAATCAAAATTCGAATCATCAAGAGTCCATGCTAGCTTCTGAACCAACGTAACGGCTTCAGCATGGTTAAGATTCATCTTCCAGTTACCGGCGATCAGCGGTTTGCGCGACATATTTTCGCTCCAATCCCCCAAAAAATCAGGGTATAGATTCGGAAATTTCTATCTCCTATTTTAATGGTTTGATCACTCAAAAAACACTAAATGCTCTAGGTTTTATCTGGATTTTTAGGCTAGTCAGGCCTACTCCAAAAAGCTACAGATCAAGTTTCCAGGCGTTTGCCATTTGTTCTGTCTCCTGTATGAAGAATTCCCAAGTATTTTCCGACATGTTCTGCAGTATTAGAGCATCAAGTTCTTCTTCGTCGTAATCTTGAAACATCTCACGGTAATCAGTGTACGCATAACGATGCGCCATCACGATTGCTTCATGAGCGCTGTGGGCGAGGCTCCAGGCCTGTAGGGTATTTCCATTCTCAGCCAATGCTTCCTCATAACATATACGCGCATGGGTATACATCGCATAGGTCGCTACCATAAGCGGAGCAAAATTTCCTAGAGCATAGATATCCCACTGAGTCAGCAGCATTGTGAGGTAGCGCCGGTACGGTTCAAGCAAACAGCCCAAAATCTCTGTAAAGGTCTGTTCAGGAACATCCGATTGCACAAGATCCAGAAGGTAGAGCACAGTATCAGCGTCGTCAGCAAGAGAGTAATCTTCCAATGCTCTTATCGATATAGACTCTAATCTCGCGAGATATTCGAGTATATGAACGTACTGTTCATCGCCAGAAGTCTCCCGCAAAATTCTTACCACTTGACGAAAAGCAGTAACAAAATCCACATGCAGCAGTTGGCTCTCCCGCGCACAGTCTGCATAGTTTCAAGGGCAAGTACAAGATCTGAGGCGCCCGATTCATACGCGAGTGCTAGATTATAGAGACCCGTTTCAGGTTGTGACTTAGCCTTTTGTGCAAGGTGCTGGGCGCGTACTATCGCTTCTTGGGCAACACGCTGTCCTGTCTTCAGAATGCTCTGGCGTTCTTCTACAGAAATAAGAAATGCGTCTGATGGAGCCATGACTACTGGGGAATCTATAACTATTGGCATAATCTCTGGAATAATCTGCGCCGTATCTTGTGCACGTTCAGATAAGATACGTATCATCTCGTGTTTTTGCCCCGAGATATTAGTTGTAGTCCAGATATTATTCTGCAGACACCGGTAAGCAACTTTCACAGTATCGCATGCCGCGTGATACCCCGGAAAATAATATTCAGCAAGTTCTGGGTTCTGTGGGTCTATCTCCCATGCAGCGTTATAAGTGTAGTAGCTCAGGAGCGCTTGAGTGGTTTTCTGATGAAGCTCCGTCACGGTTTTCTCTAGATGGCTAGGAAGCTCATCCAGCTGATCTTCAAGGTCAGTTGCTAGTGTCTGAATAAGATCTCTAGATTTTTGTGCTTGCAGCATGGTGATAGTCAGTTTGTGGTCCCGATCAGCTGCCGAGTTCTCCCAAAATTCTGACGGGTTATCAGCAGAGGCACCATACAAATATTCCAGGTGATCTGATGCTGATACGACTTTAGCTTCGCCCATCTTCCGAGGCTCTTTCAGATTTTGGGCGGATGCCTGTCTTTCTTGCCGCACTTCACGTTCATAGTCTGCGACTGTTGTAGCTTCGCGGGAACCAAAGTATTTAGAGAAAAATCCCATGAATGCATCCTTGCGATGTGGGTTATGGCTATCTATGAGCATATAGGAACGCACCCGGCACGTCCTTGAAGTTGAGAGCCGGGTGCGTTTTCCTAGCGGCAGCGCAATAAGAGTTATGCGCCTAGAGCGTCCAAACCGGGCAGGGTCTTACCCTCAATGTATTCGAGCGATGCACCGCCACCCGTAGAGATGTGTCCGAACTGTTCGTCAGCAAAGCCAAGGTTGCGCACAGCCGATGCAGAGTCGCCACCACCGATGATGGAGAATGCATCAGACTCAACAATTGCCTCCGCAACGGCCTTCGTACCACCGGCAAAGGGAGCAAGTTCAAAAACGCCTACCGGGCCGTTCCAGAAAATAGTTTTCGCATTCTTAATTTTTTCTGCGAAAAGCTCACGAGTCTTCGGCCCAATATCCAGACCTTCTGCTTCAGCACCAAGCTTACCGCCGGTGAGATCTTCGACGGGTCGAATCTCAGTGTTAGCCTCTGCCGAGAAGTCATCAGCCCAGACGACATCAACAGCGGTCACGATTTCAGTTCCCTTCTTGGGAGCTTCTTCTAGATAACGCTTTACAGTCTCAACCTGGTCTTTTTCAAGCAGGGAATTACCGACTTCGTAACCCTGCGCATAGGCGAAAGTATATCCCATGCCGCCACCAATAAGAATGGAGTCTGCCTTGCCAATCAGGTTGTCGATCACGGCGAGCTTATCAGAGACCTTCGCACCGCCCATGACGACAACAAAGGGGCGCTCAGGATTGTTGAGAGCCTTTGAGAGAACATCAACTTCCTTCTTAACAAGGTCGCCAAGGTACGCGGGAAGACGCTTTGCCACATCGTAGACTGACGCATGCTTGCGGTGAACAGCACCGAATGCGTCATCCACATATGCGCCATTTTTACCGGTGAGAGCAACGAGCTCATCTGCAAATGCACCACGCTCTGCATCGTCCTTAGAAGTTTCACGAGCATCGTAACGCACGTTCTCAAGAACAAGGACTTCACCGTCTTTGAGATCCGCAGCCTTCGCCTTTGCGTCCTCGCCCACAAGATCTGTCGCTACCTTTACAGGAACGGATGCAAGCTCGGCAAGGCGTGCAGCTGCGGGAGAAATCGAATACTGGGGATCTACCTGACCCTTGGGGCGCCCAAGATGCGCGGTTACAATAACGCGAGCACCAGCTTTAGCCAATTTTTCAATAACAGGCAGGGATGCGCGCACACGACCGTCATCGGTTACCACGCCGTCTTTTAGAGGAACGTTAAGATCGGAACGAACCAGCACGTAACGCCCCGTTACGCCTTCATCAAGCAGCTCTGCAAGTGCCTTAGCCATGGGAAATTCCTCCTACATTAGTGGGGATATGTGTATTTTCAATAATACAGAAGTCTGGTGGTCACACAGCCGTAAGTCTGCTGAAATGACCAAGTTTTAGCCTGGTGCGGCGCGGATGGTGGTTTAGGCAAGTTCTACCGATATTCCATACATACACGCCTCATTTTTTACTTCGTGGTACAAGAAAACCCCAACTCTACGGTAAAAACATGCTGTAGAATTGGGGTTCTCCTCGTCAGCTCGTAAAGTAGCTATCCTTGCGTAGATAGGCTTAGAGAGAAGCCACAACCTTGTTGGTGAACATTACCAAGCGGGATACATAACCATACTCGTTGTCGTACCAAGCGATAACCTTCACCTGGTCGCCAATAACCTTGGTTAGCGGCGCATCAAAGATAGTGGAGATTCCTTCACCTTCGATATCCTTCGAGACAATGGGATCCTCGCTGTACATGATGATACCCTTCATCGGACCCTCGGCTGCAGCCTTCAGAGCAGCGTTAACTTCTTCCTTTGTCACCTCGCGGGATGCGGTGAAAGTAAGATCGGTGATGGAGCCGGTAATGGTGGGAACGCGAACTGCGAAACCGTCCAGTTTACCCTTGAGCTCGGGAAGTACGAGACCAACTGCTGCTGCTGCACCGGTGGAGGTGGGAACCATGTTCACTGCTGCTGCACGTGCACGGCGCAGGTCAGAGTGGGGAGCATCTTGCAGACGCTGGTCAGCGGTGTACGCGTGGATAGTGGTCATCAGGCCCTTTTCAATGCCAAAGGAATCGTTGAGAACCTTTGCCAAAGGAGCCAGGCAGTTGGTGGTGCAGGATGCGTTGGAGACAATGTGATGGTTCTGCGGATCGTACTGGTCGTCGTTCACACCCATCACGAAGGTACCGTCAATGTTCTTACCGGGTGCAGAAATAATAACCTTCTTAGCGCCGGCATCAATGTGCGCCTGTGCTTTTGAACCTTCGGTGAAGAAACCAGTAGACTCAAGCACGACATCTACGCCGAGATCCTTCCAGGGAAGATCTGCAGGATTGCGCTCAGCAAGAATCTTAATCTCTTTGCCGTCAACAACCAATGCATCGTCCTTGACCTCTACGTCGGCCCCCAGGCGACCCATAATGGAGTCATACTTAGCAGGTTGGCGAGAGTCTTCGGGTCGGTAAGATCGTTGATTGCTACGATCTCAAAGCCCTTAGCCTCGGCGCGTGCGGCGCGGAAGAAAGTGCGGCCGATACGACCAAAACCATTGATAGCTACGCGTACAGTCACTGGAGTATCTCCTTGTCAGTGCATTGAGTTTGACGGACTAGAGCCATTGTTCATGGGTCTCATGAGAGAGCCTCTAGAGTTTTTCGTCTCACGCTGGTTGCGTGTCCGCCGGTGTTGTTATAATCCTACCTTAGTTTATGTGTGTTTGGGTGTGTTTTTATCGGGTATTTTTGTGATTTATATTACAAAATTTACCAAAAATCCTTTGTTTTCTGTTGTTTTACGTTGAGTTCAGTGACTCTGTGTGTTGGGATATGGTTGTATCTACTCAAACGCAACTGATGTCAAACTAAGACAAAATACATATAAAGACTTTATATTTAGAACCTTCTCTTCTGTAAAAGAGAGCACGACCCCACGCGCCACCACATCAAAGTAGTATTAGCTTGCCCTTTCTATAAAGATTTTTTACGCAACAGAAGGGCAGGTTATCTGTAGAGAGTCCAGATAACCTGCCCTTGACACGACCACTTATGAAGACTTCGGGAGTTCAGTTCCAGGGATCCCCAATTCTTTTGCTCGTTTATCGGCCATAACCAGCAAACGACGAATACGTCCAGCGATCGCGTCCTTCGTCAGAGGAGGATCTGCCATACGTCCCAGCTCGTCCAAAGAGGCTTGCTTATTCATGGCACGCAGTTCGCCCGCATAGCGCAGATGATCTGGAACATCGTCTCCCAGGATCTCCAAAGCACGTTCTACACGTGCACCCGCAGCCACAGCTGCCTGAGCAGAACGACGCAGGTTTGCATCATCAAAGTTTGCCAGACGGTTCGCAGTCGCCCGAACTTCCTTACGAGTACGTTGCTCGCGCCACGCCTTGAGGGCGTCCTGAGCCCCCATACGCTCCAAAAGCCGGGCTATAGTCTCGCCATCGCGGACCACAACACGATCCACTCCGCGAACCTCACGCGCTTTAGCAATAATTTCCAAACGCCGGGCTGCTCCCACAAGAGCAAGCGCTGCTTCCGGCCCCGGGCACGTAAATTCGATTGCTGATGAGCGACCAGGTTCTGTGAGCGATCCATGTGCCAAGAAAGCACCACGCATGACCGCTTCGGCGTCCTGAATGGAGCCGTTGACAACAGCAGGCGGCAGCCCCCGCACCGGGCGCCCTCGCAAATCTAAAAGACCGGTTTGTCGAGCAAGTGCTTCTCCCCCGGCATCAACACGCACTATATAACGCCCGCCGCGGCGCAAACCGCCACCGCTGACGCTCGTTATCTCAGCCTCATGTCCCGTATATTTCAGCAATAGTCTGCTGCATGCGTAACGCGGTCTGTTCGGAATCAACTTCTGCCTCAACAACAATCCGCCCAGAAACAATGTGCAACCCACCAGTAAAGCGCAGAATAGTCGAAATTTCCGCCTTACGTACTGATGCTTTGCTCGTTTCGTATCTGGCCAGCTCATCCTTAACGAGCGCGGTAAGAGCCATTGTTGTTCCTTCCCACCGTGAGGTTCGTATGGTGTGATGTGCTGATAATGCACTCAGCTATGCTACACGCTCTACTTAGAGAAACGGTGTATCTTGAGGTGGCATAAATAGAAAATAAATTCCACGCTCCTTATTGAGGTGGCATAAATAGAAAATAAATTCCACGCTCCTTACCTCTAAAACTTAAACGAAAATAGTTCGTGATACGCCGCTGCAAGTTTCAGAGGATTATGTACATTGTTTTCAGCTGATGCTCGTACGGGTGCCCACATCACACGCGCTCCCATAGATTCTGATTCTCGTTCCAGTTCGCTACGTACAGACTTGGGTGTTTCGTCATCAGCAATGACCGCGTCCAATCGAAGACTCGGGGCGTATCGTTTCAAGAGTGCTAAATGTGCGGCTGGGGTGAATCCAGCGGTTTCTTCGTCATCCGAAAGATTCATAACCACACAGCGCATAGCTTCTGTACGGCAGATAGCATCGCGCTGTGCTTCTAACAGCAAGTGCGGCAAAACGGAGGTGCGCCACGACCCTGGGCCTAATATTACCCAATCGGATTCCTCAATAGCGGTTAGCGCTTCCGAACATGGGCGCGCGTCTTTGGGGGTAAGCCCAATATCGTGCACTTGCTTTTCTTTTGAGAGATTAACCTGCCCGCTAATACGCACCCGTTCGATGCCACCGCCAGCATGTTCCCGTAGCACCGTACCATAAATCACCATAGGATCCAATGCCATAGGAAGCACCCGACCACGGGCGTTGAGCAGAGCTCCCGCCCAGTCAAGCCCGGCAACAGGGTCTTCGAGAAGCTGCCAGAGCGTCGTAATAAGCAGGTTTCCAAGGGCGTGATATTCAAGAGGAAACTCATCATTATACCCCTCGGGCGCGCTAAAACGATGCTGCATAACGTCTCGCCACGTTCGCCCCCAATCGGTATCATCGCAAAGGGCCGAGAGAGCCATACGCAAATCTCCCGGAGGAAGTACACCCATCTCTTTACGCAGGCGGCCCGATGAGCCCCCGTCATCGGCAACCGTTACTATAGCCGTTAGATCTGTTGTGACATGCCGAAGCGCGGACAGCGAACCGTAAAGTCCATGCCCACCCCCCAAAGCTGTTACTTTGGTAACGCGGTGAGTACTTTTAAGAAGTCGTAAAGCCTGAGTTGGTAACGCGGGTAGCTTCGGGATTCCCTGGGTATCAGAGCCGACAGGCAGGTCAGGTGAATGACCGATGCGTGCCATTACTCACGCCCCTTATCACGATGCAACACGTGCACATTAACTTCGGGAAATGCGCTCAGGCGCCGAGTAATTTCTTCCGCGACAGCGACCGAGCGATGCTTCCCACCGGTGCATCCTATAGCAATGGTGGCGTAGTATTTTCCTTCGCGACGGTACCCTTCCAGAACCGGACGCAGAGCTTCCAGGTAGTTGCTGATAAATTCCTCAGTCCCAGAGTTACTGAGCACGTAGTCACGTACTGGGGCATCCTGTCCGGTGAGCGGACGCAATTCAGGAATCCAGTGCGGGTTTGGAATAAAGCGCATATCTGCCATGAAATTTGCGTCTGTGGGTGATCCATGTTTGAACCCAAAGCTCATGACAGTAAGGTTAAGTTTTTTATCCGGTCCGTCAGCAAACATCTCGCGTACTGTACGTGCAAGCTCGTGCACGTTCATGCCCGTGGTATCAATCGTGCGGTCAGAGGCGAGTCGAAGCCCCTCGAAGAGGGAACGTTCGGCACGTATACCGTCAAGTACGCGACCTTCTCCTTGAAGCGGATGGGGGCGACGCTGTGCCTCATAGCGAGCCACGATAGTTTCATCTTTGGCGTCTAGAAAGAGCATCGAGAAATCAACGTCAGATTTGCGAAGAGTTTCAATAGCCGCTGGTAAGTCGTCGAAAACCGCGCGGGCTCGTACGTCAATCCCCAGTGCAACCTTCGGAACTTTGGCGCCGTCCTGCGTAACGAGTTCCGCGATCGATTCCAGCATTTGTGGCGGAATATTATCAATCACATACCAGCCCTCATCCTCAAGGACATTAGCAACAGTGCTACGACCTGCGCCTGAAATACCGGTAATTACCAATATCTGGGGTTTTTGCGATTTATTTAGCAATTCGTCACTCATTATGCAGTTTCTCCTTTGATACGAATTGTCTTTAGTTCTCCATCATACTAGACAACCCCTTATGGCGGACGGCTATCTGTGCATAAATACCCGGGGTGCTGCCTCAGGCAGTTTCCTTTTGGTTGAGGTGGTCATGCACTTTTTGCGCGAGCGCAGGCCCCACGCCTGAAACCTGTTGGAGTTCTTTAATCGAGGCATTCCGTACTTTAGCAACCGACCCAAAATGTTTAATAAGCGCTGCACGCTTGACACTGCCTAATCCGGGAACAGAGTCCAAAGCAGAAGCCACCATAGCTTTACCTCGTTTTGCGCGGTGGAACGTAATAGCAAAACGGTGTGCCTCATCGCGAATACGCTGCACAAGGTATAGCGCTTCAGAGGTACGGGGCAGAATCACTGGGAAATCATCGTCAGGGTAACCACAGCTCTTCGAGGCGCTTTGCGATACCTACCACGTAGATATCCTCAATACCGAGGTCACTCAAGGCGGACTGAGCGGCTGCAACTTGAGGTGGGCCGCCATCAACTAAGACCAGATTCGGCGGATACGCAAATTTAGCTGGTTCTTGTACCGACTCATCAGCCGTAACTTCTCCCGAGGACAAAGGTGTTTCCGCACGTTGCTGCTGCTCGGTGAGATAACGTTTAAATCGCCTGGTGATGACGTCATACATGCTGGCGGTGTCGTCGCGAGCAGCATCCCCTGTGATCGAGAATTTACGGTAGGCACTTTTGCTGGGCATGCCGTCTTCAAAGACCACCATAGAGGCCACCACGTTAGTACCTTGCACATGGGAAATATCGTAGCATTCGATGCGCATGAGCGGATCCGGAAGCTCTAAAGCTTCTTGGAGTTCCACGAGCGACGCTGAACGGGTGGTAATATCCCCAGCACGACGGCTCTTGTGCAGGGTCAGGGAATGTTGGGCGTTCTCGGCGACCGTTTTCATCAGTGCCGCTTTATCGCCGCGCTGCGGTACTGCAATATCGACTTTGGCACCACGCACACCTGAGAGCCATTCCTGAAGCTGCTGGGTATTCTCCGGCATAGTAGGAACTAAAATCTGTCGAGGGGATCTCATGTTGTGTAGCGTCTAACCCGGAATCTTCGTCGAAAAGCTGCAGCGCTAGCAATATTTGCCGCCATTTCACCATAAACCTGAACGAGAAGCTGCTCTATCAGCTCGGTTTCGCCACCGTCATTAACCTTCTCAACGATCCAGCCACGTTGTCCTCGAATACGCCCACCGCGCACGAAGAACACCTGTACCGATGCCTCTAGCTCGTCCTGAGCAAAGGCGAAAAGATCAGCATCAACAGAGTCCGATAAAACCACGGCGTTACGTTCAAATGCCTTTGTTAGCGCGGTAATATCGTCACGTAATACAGCCGCACGTTCGAAGTCCATATCGGCTGCAGCTTTTTTCATGCGTCGGGTAAGCTGGGTAATAAATTTTTCGGCACCCCCTGCCATGAAACGGCACAGCCCATCCGCTAGTTCACGGTGTTCTTCGGGGCTCACACGCCCTACACACGGTGCTGCGCATTTATCGATATACCCTAAAAGACACGGGCGTCCCGAAGCCTCAGCACGTTTAAAGACTCCCGCCGAGCAGGTACGCACCGGGAATACGCGCAGAAGCGCATCCAAAGTTTCGCGAATAGCCCATACCTGTGAGTAAGGACCAAAGTACCGCACACCTTTTTTACGATCACCGCGCATGACCTGCGCTCGCGGGAATTTATCACGCATTGTGACTGCAAGGTAGGGATAAGATTTATCGTCGCGGAACGCTATGTTAAAGCGGGGTTTATATTCCTTGATCCAGGTATATTCAAGCTGCAGAGATTCCAGTTCGCTGCCGACCACCGTCCACTCCACGCTGGCGGCAGTATGCACCATAGCGTAGGTTTTCGGGCTCAGGCGTTCCGGGGCTACAAAGTAGCTGTTCAGTCGGTTGCGCAGGTTTTTCGCTTTACCCACGTATATAACTCTGCCGTGGGGATCACGAAAACGGTATACACCGGGATGCGTTGGGAATATCGCCGGAGGCTGGGCGATAGCTTTGGGGGATCTGCCACGAACGCTCCTCACGGTGTAGTACTGAAAAATAACCACGCATCCATAATCAGGATGCGCGGTTAGTGTACTCGTTTTTAGACTGGCAAGCGCTACCCTGCGTCACGCTCGGCGGAGGGCGAAACGTTGTATTCGTCCTTCCGGGCTTGGCCCGAGAGTTGAGCGATAGCATCCATGATGTGGTCGGTGGTCTGACGGCGCTGTTTACCGGTCATTTTCTCGCCGGTCTTCTCAAAATGCATGGGTTCCCCCACGCGGATGGTAAACCGGTGAGGGTAAATCATATTTGAGCCGGGCTTCTGCAGACGTTCGGTTCCGATAAGACCCACAGGAACTACTGGTGCTCCAGTCATATGGGCTAGCCAGGCTACACCAATTTTGCCGCGGTATAAAAACCCGTCACGAGATCGTGTACCTTCAGGGTAGATACCGAAGACTTTACCCTCTTCAAGTTTTTCAAGAGCTAGATCGAGTGCTTTAAGGGATTCCGAACGGTCGGAGCGGTTCACGGGGATAATGTCTACGGCCTCAAAAAAAGCCTTCATGGCCTTGCCTCGAATACCCGGTGTATTTACGTACTCCGCCTTCGCGAGGAATGCTACTCGGCGGGGCATCATAGCGGAGATAATAATGGAGTCGAGGAAGGATAGATGGTTAGACGCCACAATTACGGGCCCCTTCTTTGGGAAATGCTCAAGCCCGGTCACCCGTGCCCTGAATACAGTGCGCAGTAGCCCCGTTACTACTTTTTGCCCTGCCTTGTACGCCAGCATGTCCGAACTCCTTATGGTTCTGGTGGTTTTCTCCGTTCTTTATTATTCCATACGGATTTTATAGGCTTGACGCTTGTAGTAACTTTCTCGGGATCAGCAAAGATATTATGAAAACCTATGGAGTGTTTTCTTTACTTTCTTATTATTTCAAGCAGATGCATATTCTTACGGAACCCCACCAGAATTAGAGTACAAAAATCTTGCTTAATTCTTAGGTAAGTCTCACCTAAACATAAAACTGAGGCACTAAATTATATCAAAACAATACACAACATGAGAACTATTCTTACTTTTACCTGTGTAATTTCTTTCATAATAATGACACCGTGTCTGTAAACTTTCTAAATTCGTATTCGTAATGCAAGAATAAAACTAAGTGCCCCTGTGGGTTTCCTAATTATGGGGATGCTTACCGCGAGCACTAACAAAAATCAATCCACGCACACTGGAGACACATCAAAATGGCTAAGAAAACCGTAACGCGTGGGAGATCGCCAAGATCACCCGCCGCACGGATGCAGTCGGTGCCTACGCTGGAAAAGGCTGGGTACAGGCTGTAGCGTTTGTGATGCTCCTGGGCTTTACCATCATGGCCGTCTTGGCGATGCGCACCTACGCGCTCTCCATGCCGCTCCCAGACAAGATCGTCGGCAATGACGGTAAAGTTATCGCAACTGCTGAACAGATTCAGCATGGTCAGGAGCTCTATCAGAGCCGCGGTTTGCAGCAGTACGGCTCCGTTCTGGGTCACGGTGCGTACATCGGTCCGGACTTCACCGCAGAATACCTGCGCAAGACCACCGATGCCGCCGTTGATAAATACCGCTCAGAAGGCAAGCAAGAACCGCGCGAAATCGTTAAAAACGAGTGGCGTCACGAGAATAAATACGACGAATCCAGCAAAACCCTTACCTGGACCGAAGGACAGACCAAGGGTTTCAGCTTGATGACAGACCACTACAAGGACACCCTTACCCGTGGTGATACTTCCTTAGGTCTTTTCCCTAACGCTATTAAGAGCGACGAAGAACTGCACGATTTGACGGCATTCTTTGGGTGGACGGCATGGGCGTCGGCCGCCGAGCGTCCTAACCAGGATTACACCTACACCAATAACTGGCCCGCAGAACCAAACGTTGATAATAAACCTACTGCAGACCTCATGGTTTGGTCGGCTCTATCGCTCATCGCCCTCATTGGCGGTACCGGCTTGTTGTTTGCCATATATGGTCGTTGGTCGCGCACCATCGGTTGGCACGGCGAAGAAGCCCCAGTCCTTGACTTCCGGCAGCCGGATGAAGTTAAGCTCACCCCCTCCCAGAAGGCAGCTGGACTCTTCTTCATCACGATTATTGTTCTATTCCTCCTGCAAGCCTTGGTGGGCGCTCTCACCGAGCACTATCGCGTCGAAATAGACGGGTTCTTCGGTATCAATATGGGTGAGCTACTGCCCTACACCGTGTCTCGAACGTGGCACGTACAGCTCTCCCTCTTCTGGACGGCTGCGGCGTTCCTAGCTGGTGGTATCTTCATTGCCCCGCTTATTACCCGCAAAGAGCCGAAGAAGCAAGGTCTACTCACCGTCGTCCTCTTCGTGGCCGTGGTTATTGTGGTGCTCGGTTCGCTCCTCAACGAATGGTTCTCGCAAAAGGGCTGGATACCCGAGAACACTATCTTTGCACAACAGTGGGAGTACCTTGATCTGCCGCGTTTCTTCCAGATTCTGCTCACCGCTGGTATGTTCATCTGGATTGTCATTGTTTGGCGTACCCTTAGCTCACGCCTCAAGAGCGGGAAGAAAACCTCCATGCCTTGGTTGTTCCTCTTCTCAGGTCTGGCAATTCCGATGTTCTACGCCGTGGGTATGCTCGCTGGTCAGCGCACCCATTTCTCAGTCGCCGAGTTCTGGCGCTTCTGGGTGGTGCACCTGTGGGTTGAAGACTTCCTCGAACTCTTCACCACTGTGATGGTTGCTTACGTCTTCGTACTCTTGGGTGTGGTGCGCGAGCGCATCGCTATCTCCATCATCATGATGGATGCAGTGCTCTACTCCGCCGGTGGTGTGGTTGGTACTATGCACCACACCTACTTCGCTGGTACTCCTTCGGAACAGATGGCATTCGGTGCGTTCTTCTCGGCAGCAGAGGTTATTCCGTTGACCTTCCTGACTGTTGAGGCGTGGGGCTTCATGCAGTTGGGGGCTCGCCAGTACTCCAACCGCACCAAGCCGTTCCCGCATCGTTGGGCTGTGATGTTCCTTATTGCTGTAGGCTTCTGGAACTTCTTGGGCGCAGGTGTCTTCGGCTTCCTGATCAACCTGCCGGTTGTTTCGTACTACGAAATCGGCACCGCACTCACCGCAAACCACGCGCACGGCTCTATGATGGGCGTGTACGGTATGTTGGCACTGGCCTTCGCGGTGTTCGCGTTGCGTTACCTGATTCCTGAGAATAAATGGCCTGAGAAGGGGCTGAAGTTCTCATTCTGGGCCTTGAACATCGGCCTGATCTGGATGGTCTTCATTTCACTTCTGCCGCTGGGTGTCGCTCAGTTGTATAAGTCCGTGGGTGAAGGCTACTACGAGGCCCGTTCCTTCGCGTTTATTCACGATGGTTCAACTGTGATTATGGACTGGCTACGCTTACCGGGCGACGTGATCTTCTTGGCTGGTATCATGCCGCTGCTCAAACTCGCATGGTTGGGTATAACTTCGTACTTCTCACAGAAGAACAAGGAAACCGTTCTGGAGCTCCCCGAGCCGCCGCTATACGAGTTGGTGGATGACGAGCGTATTGCCGAGTTTGCGGGTGCTAAGGCTGCTGACGAGCTTCCCGAACAGACAAGTCCGTACCGTAGCGATCGTCGAGGCTGACTATCATGCCTGAGCAAATTGCCGGAGTATCCCTGATGGTGTGGCTATCCAGCGTTTATGCGCTGGGGCTAGTCGCCGTCGGGTGGGGCTTCGATATTCTTGCTAAGCGCACAAGCCAACGTTTCGTGGCATCCCGGACTTTCGGGTTCACCTACCACGAGAGTAACGATGCGTGGCTCTGCCCCGAGGATCAGTGGCTATGGCCGGTAGCGTTTGATACGGATAATCGTGTGATGCGCTACCGCGCCAAGCCGAGCGTGTGCAATACCTGTCCTATTAAGGACACTTGCACCGTCTCGTCTAATGGGCGTGAACTTACGCGTGAGGTTGATGAGTGGCCTTACTCGGAGTCGGGTAAGTTCCATCGCGGTCTTGCCGTGACGGTTGCGCTTTTCGGTCCTATTATCGTGGGTGCTACGGCTCTGGCCTGGCATGCTCCCTTGGAGCTGCTGGTGGAAGCCGCCGTTATTGTGGCTTGCTTGTCACTCACCTATCCCCTAGCCATCAAGCTCATCAAATCGCCTGAGAACTTTGTGGCAGATCCTAAACATATTCCTGGGTCTACTGCGGATGAATCGGTGGCGGTTAAGATGGATAGGTTTGCCGCTAAGTGGGGCGGTATTGGCAATGAGCGTAAGCGCCGCACCGACGATGCTCGTAAGCAGATAATCTCTGCTGCAACTTTGCCTGTGCGTTCTTCGCAGATTGATCCTGATCGTCCGGCGTGGAGCGGCGAGGGGACTTCTACCCCACGTCTGCATAAAACTACCGCAGAGGTTATTCAGGAGCAGAATCTCGAAGAAGTCTCTCGTTAGTGTGAGGATGCGCGCCCCGGTTTCTAAGGTACCGTCGTTGATGAATCGGTAACCTAGAGATCGGGGTGCGTATTGTCACCGCATCTAGATTTTTTCTCAGCACGCATCTACACAGGTCATTCCTACTGACCGTTACCAACATATTTTTAGAGGACATGATGGATTCTCTTACCGTTCTTTCGATTGTTATTCCGATTCTTGTAATCGTCGCTTTTCTGATTATTCGTACCCTTCGGGTCATCCCTGAATATCAGCGCGGTATTTCTTTCCGCTTCGGTCATCTGCGTTCCGAGCTGAAACCTGGTATTAACCTGGTGGTTCCGCTCATCGATTCTCTGCAGCGCGTGGACATGCGTGTGATTACGCTGACCATTCCCCCGCAGGAAGTTATCACAAAAGATAACGTTCCTGCGCGCGTGAACGCGGTAGTACTTTTCCGTGTGATTAGTGCAAAAGACGCCGTACTTGAGGTCGAAAACTACCCGATCGCTACTTCTCAGATCGCTCAGACTACACTACGTTCACTGCTGGGGCGTGTGGATCTTGATACTTTGCTGGCGCATCGTGATGATTTGAATGCGGATTTGCAGAGCATTATTGATTCACGCACCCGCCCGTGGGGTATTAAAGTCGAGCTGGTTGAGATCAAGGATATTGAGATTCCTGAGGCCATGCAGCGCGCAATGGCTCGTGAGGCCGAGGCTGAGCGTGAACGCCGCGCCAAGATCATTTCGGCACGTGGTGAGCTTGAGGCTTCATCTCAACTTAAGGAGGCTTCTGACATTCTCAGTGATTCACCGGCTTCGTTACAGTTACGGTATTTGCAGACTCTCTTGGAGTTGGGTGCTGATCAGAATTCGACGGTTGTTTTCCCGCTTCCGCTGGATATTGTGGGACCGCTTATGGGGGCTTTGAAGGGTGCTTCTCACGAGGAAAAGTAACAGCAGCCTTCGATAAATATCACAGAAATATCCGGAACAGTTCTTTCCCACAGACTCGGAGAATATAGCTTGTTCCGGATATTTCTTTAACCTATTCACCTCAGGGCGTAGAAATCGTGAAAATAAGCAAGGAACCTAGCAGCTCTACTTGAGGCTCGATATATTGGATTCCTAACTTTCCTGTTTATCGCACACAGATTGGATTTATCATGTCAAAGATTCTTGTTATTTCAGGTCACCCGAACCTGCCAGATTCCACCGCAAATAAGACGGTTCTTGATGCCGTAAAAAACCATTTTGGCGATGCGATAAACATGCGTGAACTCGACAAGCTGTACGTGAATGGTAAATTCGATGTTCCAGCCGAGCAGAAGGCACTCGCGGAAGCAGATATCGTGGTGCTTCAGTTCCCTGTGTACTGGTATTCGGTGCCGGGATTGCTGAAACAATGGATTGATGACGTTTTCGAGTATGGCTTCGCATACGGTTCGCAAGACACGGCGCTGCGCGGTAAGAAGCTCTTGATTTCTGCAACTGCGGGAGCTCCCGAGAATATGTACCGTGATGCTTTGCCGTATGAGCTCACAACCACATACGCCGACTTTTGGGAATACTGCCGCTTTCACGGGTATGGAGTTGGAAGAACCTATTTTCAGCTACGGCACATCAAGCGATCCGGGGAATGCCGCAGCGGTACGGGCTATTGGTGAGAATCATGGCACCAAGCTCATCGCCAGGTTAGAATCCTTGCGGGCTTAGTATATTGCGGTTGCTATTTTCTTTTTCGGCGCCATCGCATTAGGTATTTGTCATGCATTTTATGGGTAATGTTGTGCATCGTACACCTTCTGGAAAACTAAAAGCTTGTTAGCAGTATGTATTAGATTCGGCATAATGTTCACAGGCAGACATAGGGAATAGCGTGCTAATATACGAAGGTGGCAAACTTGAGCTTATACTTGAATCAGCACTCACAAGCTCATGATTCTGATGTTTAATAGATTGGATGACTATGTCTAATATCCTGATTATTTCGGGGCACCCTGACCTTACGACTTCTAACGCTAACAAGGCTATTCTTGATACCGTGCGGGCACGGTTCGGCGATAACGTCAAGATTCGTGAGCTCGACAAGCTGCGTGTAAACGGTAAGTTTGACGTACCTGCTGAGCAGAAGGCACTTGTGGAAGCAGACGTCATCGTTCTGCAGTTCCCGGTAATGTGGTATTCAATTTCTTCTCTGCTGAAGCAGTGGATTGACGACGTTTTCGAGTACGGCTTCGCGTATGGAGAAAACGGCACCGCTTTGCAGGGTAAGAAGCTTCTAATCTCTGCAACCGCTGGCGCTATTGAAGATGTCTACCGCACTATGCTGCCACGCGACGTATCTGCCACGTTGACCGAGTTTGAGAACACCGCAGCGTTTACCGGTATGCCTCTTGAAGAACCACTGTACAGCTACGGCACAACTGGCGACCCCGATAACCCCGCTGTTGCTCGCGCCATTGGTGAGGATCACGGCAAGCGCCTGATTGAGCGCCTGGAGGCTCTGGGGGCATAGTCCCTTCTACCTGCTAAAAAGGCTCTTTATCCGAAATCAAGCGGTGAAAAATACGCTTTATATGGATAAAGAGCCTTTTTACTTTTGTCGTATGCGGGGCCGGACGGCGTGAGTTTACCGCAACGCTCTATGAGCCTGGTCGAAAAAGTCACGTTCATATAGGCATGCGCTCATATATGCCTGCGCGGCGGCAACACGCTGACTGGGGGAAGCCTGCTCGAAATGCTTCCTCAACAACCGCCACGCAGCGGCGCACATCCGCAGCAAACTCTTCGCCGCCATACACCGAAATCCAAGCATTATACGGGATGTTCCTCGTGGGTTTTCTCCAAAGAGCCGGTAACCGATCTCAAGGTACAGCCAGTAGCATGGAAGCGCCGCAGCTGCACCCACCACATAATCCTCGCCAGCAGCAGTAGCACGTAAAAAGTTCGTGTACCCCATTGTCACTGCCGAAGGTGCACCACGCCGAATACCACCCTGCTCCGCAGGAATAGCGGGATGCGCCGCCAACCATTCATCGTGCAAAAGCGATTCCTCAACAATCGCCGCCTGTGCACCCGCAGCCCAATGCACCTGACCTTGCGGTGAGCTGGCACGTGCCGAAAGAGTAGCTAAGGCGCGAGAATACTGGGCAAGGTACTGCGCATCTTGGTCTAAATAGAAGCCGAATAAATCCTCGTCAAGCGTACCGTCGCCCAGCCCGCGAATAAAGGGCAAATCGAGAATGTCACGCCAAATATCACCGGTAGCTTGCCACAGGGCGGCGGTCCACGGACCCGCCGGGGCTACCTTCGACTCTGGGGATTTCCGCTGTGCAGGTTTCACAAAATTCTTGGGGCTCTCGCCCGTAAGATTTTTATCAGCGTATAAGTGCTCCCACGGTTTCGTATTGGCTGCATGCTCCAAACGGCGAGCACGTGCCTGATGATCGACCGGTCCGTGACCCTGCCCGCTGCCCACGTGCAGTGCCTCACCCGCGATAATAGCCTCGTTGAGCCACCGGGTGCTCCATGCCAGCGCGTTCGTGAGTACTCGTACACTCAGCTCATTATTGCCATTCACAAGAGCAAGTCCAAGGCGGGTAGCAAGGCTGGATGAGAGCGAGCACCCGGTACCGTGGGTATTCTTCGTTTGGACGCGAGCAGTAGCCACATGTGTATGAGTTCCATCAGGAAAAACAGCCGAGTTTCCGGCGTCCTCCCCCGTCAGGTGACCGCCCTTAACAATCACGATCGTGCCAGTGCTCCCCGCAAGCTGAGCCGCCTGGTTGTGCGCTTCCTTCAAAGTCTGGGCAGGGTTGCTCTCACAGAGCACCGCGAGTTCGGCGATATTCGGAGTGATAACATCTGCCTGCGCCGCCAATTCGCGCAGTGCCTGCTCGGCGTCTTGACTAACCAGGCGATCGCCGCTGGAGGCAACCATCACCGGATCAAGTACCACCACTGGTGCCGGATGTTCTGCAAGCCAGGTCTTGACGGTAGTGATAGTTTCAACATCGCCGAGCATACCAATTTTAACGGCATCCACAGTCACATCGTCGAAAACTGCCGCAAGCTGTTCTTGTAAAAACTCGGTGGGTGGAGCAAAAATGCTGCGAACCCCTTGTGTATTCTGTGCGACAAGCGCGGTTGTGGCGCACATACCGTAACCACCGCTTGCGGCAATAGACTTGAGATCAGCCTGGATTCCAGCACCGCCTGTAGGGTCGGTTCCGGCAATGGAAAGCACGCGAGGTGTAGATGTGTTTAATAGCGTCATAGCTATAAGTCTCCTTGGAATGGGCGTGGTATCGCTGCAAACGCACCACGCTATCTAGATAATGATGAATCGGGTGTTTCAGAAAGAAGGTTAAGGCTGCTCTGCCACAGTTCGATATCCCTTCGCTAGTTCTAACTAGAGCAGGTTCAATGGGTATATCTCAGCTCCAGACAACAGCGCCGTGCTGTGTATCCCGTTACAAAATGGAGCACCCCATATCGCGTTTTCACTGTAGCATATACCGTTGGGCTCAATAGGTTCACGGACTTTATGTGTCATTGCCGTGCACATATCTCTAAGTTTTGGTAATTTTCAAACTCTTATAAAGTAATATTTCTTATTCTTGACATGTAACAGTACTGTTGAAAAGGGTCGCGCTCCCCCGCGGCCTGCTGTATATTCACCCAACCACGAAAGTTCGCTGATGAGCATTCCTGCCCTTAGGCACAACAGTGCACCTCAAAGAGTCCTCAACCGTCGTGCCTTGATAGCCTTCGCATCGGGGATCTGCGTTACTGAGTTCCTGACCGCTTGCGGAGAGCAAACACATGAGACGGCACCTGCTCGTGCCGAAACATCCGACACCACAGACGGTAGCTCCAGCCCACATGGTACCGAATCTGCCTCACCTGAGGCCCAGGCGCATCCGACCTTCACTAAGGGTTATTCTGGTGGCTCTGAAGCGCCCAAAGGTGAGTACCGTCCCGCAGACGAAAAAGGACCCGCGCAGAACGTCCCCAAGCCCAAAAAGCCCGAAGATATTGGGATTGAGACACCGGAGGCGCTTATGCACTTCATCGATTATTGGAATGCTTTAGGAAACTACGCTACCCAAACCGGAGATGTACAAACTTACGCAGATTACACTGCCGCAGGGTACAAAGAAGTTGAAAAATTCTGTAACCATATGCAGCGTCTGTACGATAAGGGAGGCTGGGTCGTAGGAGGCACTCGCAAGATTGTCGCCGATCCCTCAACTTTACGTTCTCCCAGCGATCATGTGTACCTCATTGTTGGCAGAATAATTTCGAATGATTACGTTATCTTAGATAACGAGCAGTACAAAACGTTCTCATTCCCCGCTTCTCAAGAAAACGACAATATTCTTGAGTTTGGTGTTGTATTCCAGACAAGTAATGGCCATTGGTCATTTGCTGGTACAGAGAAACTTGATGTCAATGTCAAATAAGAAATACATCTTCTGCGTCACAACGTTGCTCTTTCTCTGTCCAACACTATCTATGTCTGCCTTCGCTACTGATTATTCTGGCGATGCTAAAGGAGGAAAAATAACAGTCATTGGGCGGTCTTCTTCATCCAATAAACCTGACCAGCAAGGACCTAATGAATACGAGCAATCTGAATTTAACAGATATCAGAGCCAAGAAGCGCCCATAGTTACACCTGATACAGGCTCTAACGCTCCCGCAACCGTGAGTAGTGTAGGAAATACCTTCGATGTCTACAATGGCAATGCTTCTAAAGATGCGCCCTGTCTCTACCAAGGGAAACCCGGTAAAGTAGCCCGTGTTCCCCTACCCATTGACGATTCAGGCAACTATAAACAATACGGTGTCGTTCAGTCAGGAAACGGCGGTATAACGTGCGTTCCCAACGATCCTGCAGACCAAAACACACCTGAAAACGAACCTACTGCCGATAACGCCCAAGTTCGCACCCAAAAGATAGAGCACCAGGTTCGGGAGCAACTCGCCGAACTTACCACCACAAAACCCGCACTACATTTCGACGGGCATGAGCCCCACGTCAATACCAGGATCAACACAAACTTCTATGTGACCGGTGTTAAAACCGCAGCACGTGATACTACTATCCTCGATGAAGAAGTCACGATAGAAGCTGTTCCCGTTGCCTATACCTATGAGTACGGTGCCGGCGACCCTGTGTACACAACGCGGGATTCAGGAACCGCGCAAGGCTCTGTCTGGGACAAGAGCAAACGTAACTTTAAACCCACCGACACCAGCTATGCTTTCAAAGAATCCGGCAACTATCATGCTTACGTTACTGTCACCTATCAGGGTCGATACCGTCTCAAAGGTGAAGATTGGAATATTGTTGGCTCGCTTACGGTTCGCAGTGATCCCACTCTAGTACGCGTGTGGGATACCGAGGTGCATTCTGTAGGTAAAACCTGCCACGAAGACCCTGGTGCTCGAGGATGCCCAGCACATCCGGATGAGCCCGATCGTAATAACCCGAATCCAAAGTTAACGCAGCCTGACCCAGTGACAGGGCAGCATTGGCATCGCGATGACTCGGGAGCAGGCGATACCGAATGGCGGCTCCATAAGAAAAAATAAATCCCAACTAACTCTATAACCTGTCCGAGCGTCGTACACTTTTCTTCTCTATTGTGCCGTTGTGCCCATCTACGAGAGGGGCAGAGAGTGTACGGCTTTTGACTATCATCTTCTAGGTCAGAGCGAAAATCTCAGCGGGCGTGCCCTCAGCGGTAATCATGCCTTCCTGAAGCAAAACGGCGCGGTCTGCCAGGGATGCGATACGCGCATCGTGCGAGATAATCAACACAGCACGATTCGCGAGCACGGCCTGTAATGATTCGGTCGCGTTCACAAGCTCAAGCTGGGTGGTCGATTCATCAAGAATCACCGCGTGAGGGTTTGCCGCGACGATGCGCGCTAAAGCAAGCTGCTGAATCTGGTCACGGGTGAGTTCGTGCTCTCCCGTACCGATGCGCGTCTTCAACCCTTGGGGAAAGCTCACGCCACCAGCGAGCGTTAACAGCATCCAGAGCTTCACCGATCTGTTTCTCGGTGGCTTCTGGTACTACAGCGGTGAAATTATCAATAACGGTACCAAAGAAAATATGCGCTTCTTGGGTACAAACCAGTAGTCGCGGCCTACCATCTTCGTACTTGTCGGTTGGAAATTCCCCATTGCCAACTGGTTTTCCCAGCACACGGATTGTACCGTCAAGCGCGCTCAAGGAACCGCCAATGAGCCTTGCAAGCGTGGTTTTTCCAGAGCCAGAACGCCCAACTAACGCTAAGCACTCCCCAGGCGCAATCTTTAGATTAATATCAGTCAGTACAAGCGCATCTGAAGAATAACCGTACGAAACATGGGAGCACTCGATTACATGTGCGGTATTCCCCAAAGTTTCATGATGTTGTGCTTTACGAATATCTTTGCGCCGAGCACGCTGCGCTTGCGCCAGATTAATAATCCCAAACACGCGCCCCATATTAACCAGCATTATGCGTATATTGCCCACGTGATGCCCCAAAATATCCGCCATAGTTCTCAGGCTGAAAACCATAATGGATGCAGTCGCCAAGGCACCCCAGGTTGCCCACCCTTGCATGACGCAGAAGGACCCCCAGAGCAAGCAGATAACGGTAGGGAACCACGCATTCAGAGCATCAAGCGTGTAATAATTTTGGCGTATACGCACCATCTTGAGTGTAGCCCGATAACGCCGATCGTTATCAGCCTCGAATGTTTCGTTGCGGGCATCATGCACCCCAAGTTCACGAATGGTGGATGCGCCCCGGACGTTCTCGGTCAGCACGCTATTAAGCTCGCTCGTAATCTCCTGCACGCTCTGATTTTCACGGGCAAGACGCGGCAGAAAATATCCCATCAGCAAGCCCAAGCCGATAATCATAGGCAGGAAGATAACGCTCAGAGGTATGCTGAGTGCGGCAAGTGAAACCATAGAAACTACGAAATACAGAATCACAAAAAGAATTTCGAGCAGGTCAAAGCTGACGGCGTTCGAGGCTGAAGACAGGTCATCAGTTACTCGTGTGAGCAGGTCGCCGCTGCCGGATTCCTCGACGGTTCGCGCATCAAGATTTAGAGTTGCATCGATGGTATCTATACTTGCTTGGCGTGTTACGAGGGCGCCAAGACGGGCGGCGCTGTACATAGCCAAAAGCATCACGATGGCTTGAGCAACAGTAGCGGCAAGAATGATCAATACAGGTTTCCACGGAAATTGCGCATACTTACCAGCCACAACGTCGTCAACAGTTGCACCAATCTGCAGAGGCACTACCGCGCCCATGACGCTGCTCAACACATAAACCATAAAAGTGAAGAACGCACGCCCTCTATAACGCACAATATAAGAACCCATTTTCTGCACAACCACACGGGGCGGTTCGGTTGGTAACTTAGACATGATTTACCCTCTGGGTTTCGATATTGTTATCTCGCGCAATACGCCGAGATACTTCTGCAGTTGTCGAAATAACGTAAATAGTCTCAAAAGCTCGCAAGCAGCCCAGGATAGAGCTCTGGCGCTGCAGGCGTGCCCACACATTCCTCAAGTCTGTCGTAAATATATTTCTGGCTTGGCTCATCCACAGAATTAAGGGGCTCAGTCAAAATGAGTATTTGGGTGTCCTGAGCGAGCGCACGCGCAAGAGCTAAACGTTGGCGTTGTCCGCCCGAAAGGTTAGCCCCTTCGCTAGTGATCAGCGCTTCAAAATATTCATCTGGATTTCGCCCACCCAAACGGTAAGCAATTTCGCTAGAGTCGGTTATCTGAAGGAGAGCTTCATCTTTCGCTTGCGCAGCTACAGTATCTTCGGGCGGTACGGTGCCCAGACGTAGGTGATTCCGCAAAGTTCCGGCGAAAATCATAGGGTTAGGCTCACTTAGTAGGATTCGCTGTTTATCCGGCAGTTTTTCGGCAGCGAGCGCACGCACATGTTCGACAAGCGATTCTGCATACTCTTGAGCAGTCAGCTGCCAATGTCGAGGATTGATGTATACAATGCGCGCGTTGCGTGCCTTTGCGGGATCCTGTGGGATATCGACGACCGGCATATCGTGTTCTTTCTCATGGTTCATATATGCTTCAAGTTCGGTATCTGTTCGCGGTTCTTTGAGCACACCTTGACGTACCCCGGCGTATCCCTTCAAGCCGAGCAACTTTAGCCAGCCCCACTTTGGCGTAACGCCATTCGGTGAGAAAGTTTTGTGAAATCCAGACGGGCCCACCCATCATGGCGATAATAGAAGCAACCGTTACTAGGGAAGCAGCTGGAACATCAGGTACCCAGCGTCCGTTCTCAACGTGTCCCGTCAGCGCGAAACCAATACCAAGCAGGGTGACTGTTCCGCTGAGGAATACGCGGATAAGGAACATCCAGCGATGAGTTTTCTCATATTCCATGAGAGCGTCGAAAACGTCATCTGCTCCCTGGTGATAGCGCTCGCGCATTTGCTGTTCAGCGCCCAGTCCTGTGATGGTGCGTAGTCCTGTTGCTATATCTGAGGCACGCGAAGAATTTTCACCATCTTTCGCGCGGTAGACGCCCACTTTACTTTCCATGAAGGTGGAGTATTTCGCCAAAACCCATATCACTAAGGCTGTTCCGGTAAGAGTCACCGCAGCAGTGAGCGGACTAATGAGCCACAACTGTATAGCGCCTAAAGTTGCGATAATCATGGCGTTGGTGAAGAGAGGGATTGAGAAGAATACTGCGCTGATACGGCGCACGTCTTTGCTCATAACGGTAACCATCTCACCCGCATTGTTCTTATGCGCTGCGCGGTTGAGCAGGGCGTTAATATAGGTGCGCCAGTCGCGGTCTAGCTCGGCGCCAAATTTCATGGATGCGCCCCACCCAAAATATTCGTTGAGCGCGATAAACCCGATGGAGACGACAACGACCCAAAACAGCAGCCAGGCATCAGCCGTGTGTCCTGCGATTTGGTGATTGATAAAAGTGCCCACGACAACAGGAATGCCGATAGCGCCGACACCCGCAGTAGTTTCTCCAAGCATGGGGATAACCCAACGGTACCAGGGATATTTATACCCGGGGGCACTCACGCGTAAAGATACCCGATTTTTCAGGTCATCGTCAGAAATACCTACCTTGGGGGTTTGTGAGGACTGTGTATGATTTTTCTGCTGGTTCTGCGTCGTCTTTGTACTAGTGGGAGCTTCTTCTGTACTTCTTTGGTGATACTGCTCGTCCGCATTCGCCATATGTGCCTCGCTTATACCCTCTATTTCATTAAATATTGAGGCTAACACATTTACCTTATATATGTGACATGTTGCATTGCAGATTTTATAGTTTTCTGCTGTAGCGCTTATTTTCACGAGGGCCTACAGAAACTAGCTACGATAGTTTTGTAGACAATCTAGATGAAACATACACAGCATGAGATGTCACGCAGTAATTTTTTGGTGCGAAGATTCAAGATGCTGATTCAATACGTTCATGTGCCGCAGTAGAGTACACTCTCTACTCCACGGTTCGATAGTTCTTGCGCAAGCGCCACAATTTTCTCCGGGGTGACATCGTGAATATCCGATGAGGTTTCAAGAAGTATTCCCTGATGCAGGGGTTTTCCTAAGTCGCTGATTAGTTCGCATGCTGCTGGTTCGCTGAAATAGGTTTTCCACCCTAGAGATGGTGTATACGCTTCTCTCTTCGGTACAGCACGTAACCAGGCGGGTGTTGTCCATGTCGCTAAGTGCGGTGACCAACAACGAATAATTGTTTCAAGCAGTTGGTGACCGGATTCAAGAGTGGGTTCTCCCTGTGAAGATTCTGGCACTTCGGGGTCTCGCCAAAATTTGATCAGGACAAAGTTTTAAAATTCTTATTGTCGGTTTGTATTCCCACGCATCCTTGGACAATTATTGGGAGCGGCCCCAGATATTCAAGGTTAAAGTAGTACCCAAATGAGGCGTCTGCATCTGGAGTTTTCGCGCCCTCTAGCTGGCCCAGTAGCAGATCGGTCAATCCAGGAATAGCGTTTTCAACATTAGCCCCTAACCGCTGAGGAGCTTCGCGCATGATACGCCAGTGTCCGCCCGGGTACAGTGACTCAAGCGAGGTCATAAAATGGTGAAGTTCTGACACACAATCATCAAGAGTATTTTTCCTTGCGGTCGCCCAGTATCCCGCTATTTGTGTGTCCTTTAAGGATATTCTCATGCTATATTGCGTACTCCTTATCAGAAGGGAAACTAACCGCACTTCGCTATACGCAAGTCTAACAGTCAGAGGGGTTTCTGCTAGCGTAAAAAAATGACCATAACCTAAGTTTCCTGTGGCGTGTATATCTTGCGCAACGCAATAGTCACCCAATATTGTGCGCATCGCTGATTTTGACGGATTCTGCTAATTCTCTGCCTCTAGACTCGGTAAAATTGAAGCACCATGAGCATTCTTGAATACCTTTCCCCCAAACTCGCGGAGAATCCCGGCGGTTACAACCGGCGCGACTATACTGGCAATCCGCTCACCCCGGATGAAATCTATGAGGCGTTCACCGGATGGATCTCCAGCCGAGGCATGACGCTTTACCCGGCTCAAGATGAAGCTGTCTTGGAAATTGCGGCGGGGCATAATGTGGTGCTGGCTACCCCCACCGGTTCTGGTAAATCTACAGTGGCGGTGGCGGCGCATTTTACCGGTTTGGCAACTGGGCAGCGTTCCTACTACACCGCACCCATTAAAGCGCTTGTTTCCGAGAAGTTCTTTGATCTTATCGAGATTTTTGGTGCCGAAAATGTCGGTATGATTACCGGGGATTCGGCTATTAACGCGGATGCCCCCATTATCTGTTGTACCGCCGAGATCCTGGCGAATATTACTCTGCGCGAGGGTAAGTCTGCGGATGTCTGCCAGGTTATTATGGATGAGTTCCATTTCTACTCCGATCCGCAACGCGGCTGGGCATGGCAGCTGCCGCTTTTAGAGCTTCCGCAGGCGCAATTCTTGCTCATGAGCGCGACCCTAGGCGACACCACGCGCTTCCAGGAAGAGATGACGACGCTCACCGGCCGCGAAAGCGTGCTGGTTGCCAGTAGTGAACGTCCAATTCCGCTTCATTTCTACTACTCAACCGACCCCATTCAGGAAGCGGTTCAGGAGCTTGTGCAGACTAAGCAAGCCCCCGTCTACATTGTTCATTTTTCGCAGAAGGCCGCCCTGGAACAGGCAAACGCGCTGCTGTCGGTAGCTATTGCTTCAAAGGAGGAGAAAGAGCGGATCGCGCAGCTTATTGCGAAGTTCAGGTTTGGTCCGGGTTTCGGCAAGGCGCTGAATAAACTGGTGCGGGCTGGTATTGGTATTCACCATGCGGGAATGCTCCCTAAATATCGTCGCCTTGTGGAGAGGCTTGCGCAGGCTGGGTTATTAAAGGTGATTTGCGGTACCGATACTTTGGGCGTAGGCATTAACGTGCCTATTCGCACTGTACTTATTACGGCCTTGTCGAAGTTTGATGGGTCGAAGAATCGCCGCCTGCGCGCACGTGAATTTCACCAAATCGCGGGACGTGCCGGTCGAGCTGGTTTTGATACCGCCGGTACCGTAGTGGTGCAGGCGCCCGAACACGATATAGAAAATGCGCGCCTATTGGCCAAAGCACAGGCGAAGTTCGGTGACGATGCAAAGAAGATTAATCAGTCACTGTCGTCTAAACGCAAGAAAGCGCCGGAAGGTTTTGTGGGTTGGTCAGAGAAGACCTTCGATCAGCTGGTCGCGGCAGAGCCTGAGCCGCTGACTTCTTCGTTCGATATTACCCACTCAATGCTTTTGAACCTGATGCAGCGCCCTCAGAACCCGGTGGTCGCAGCCTATCGCATTCTTCAGGTGAATCATGAGCCTCCACAGCGTCGCCGGGAACTTTTGCGTAAAGCCGTTAGTATCTATAAGGAACTACTGACCGGCGGGGTTATTGAGCGCACAGATACCCCGGATGAGCATGGCTCATACCTGCGGCTTACCGAAGATTTACAGGATAACTTTGCTTTAAATCAGCCGCTTTCGGCATTCGCGGTGGCAGCCATTGAACTTTTGGATCCTGATTCTCCCAACTATGCTTTAGATGTTCTTTCGCTGATTGAGGCAACTTTGGAGCCGCCTCACCTGGTGCTATATGCACAGGAGCGTAAGGCTAAGAACGAGCTTTCAGCGCAGCTGAAGGCAGACGGCGTGGAGTATAACGAGCGTATGTATGAGCTCGATCAGGTAACCTACCCTCAGCCTCTCACTGAGTTAATCGAGCAGGCATACACTACGTATCAGCAGTCGGCCCCCTGGGTGGCACGCTTTGAGCCGCATCCAAAATCTGTGGTGCGTGATATGTACGAGCGCGCTATGGGCTTCAACGACTTTGTGCAGTATTATGCGTTAGAACGTGGCGAGGGCGTGCTGTTACGTTACCTTTCGGATGCGTATAAGGCGCTGCGGCAAACGGTACCCGAGTCGGCCGTCAACGATGATCTTGCGGAGATTATCGAGTGGCTGGGTGAACTAGTGCGCCAAACCGACTCATCGCTGGTGGATGAGTGGGAGAAACTTGCCGCTGGCGAAGATGCTGCATCCTTGGCAGCTGACCGTGCCGCCGCCGAGATTAAGGATGATACTCCCCCAGCCGTCACGAAGAATGTACGTGCGTTCCGGGTGATGGTGCGCAATGCTCTCTTCCGCCGTGTTGAGCTTTTCGCCGATGAGCGAGAGAACATACTTGGGGAACTAGATGAGGCCTCAGGATGGGATGCTGACGCTTGGGCGGATGCGATGGATGACTATTTTGATGCCTACGACGATATCTATACGGATGCTGAGGCTCGCTCCCCTAAGCTCGTTCAAATTGACGATGATGTGCGGGAACATCCTGGCGTATGGAAAGTACAGCAGACCTTTGCTGATCCTGAGGACAACTTCGACTGGGGTATTCGGGCGGAGGTAACTCTTGCTGCCTCCGATGATGCTGGTTACCCAGTTCTGAAGATCCTAAGTGTGGGTGAATTCTAAAATATGTGCGATCAGCTGCGTACTTTCAATGCATTGTTTAAACATTTCATAATCCAATAAAACGATTCCAGTGCTAATAGAGTTCGCATAGCCTTAAACTATCGAGAGTAGGATTGCCCCCCTCGCGTCTGCAAACTTATCCTCTTCCACATCATTTTGCGCCGTCATACATTGCAAATATTTTGCGTAGTTTGATGTACTTATAGTCCACATACCGCGTTTATCGAACACGCTCATTTTCCAAATATGAAGAATAGTTTCTTTACTTAGAAAAATATGTTACAAATCACAAACTTCCGCCAAAGCGCCTGGGTTTTTAGAATATTTAGTGTCTTGCATCACAAAAACCTCTATAAAGTCTGAATTTTTTGTGATCTGAAACAAATTTTATGGAAGTGCACTACCAAAATCTCTCTGCGCTTCCGACCACTACAATCTTCAACCACGTAAACTATAGATACAGTTACGATTCAAAACACACAGATAACAAGAATCTAACCTTAATATCAGCATATATTCTGCCAAGTATATACTTATACCTGACATATATTGTTGATTACAGATTAAGGTTCGCCTATGCAATTCTTTGTGTCTGTTGTGCTCAGTAACGCATCCCGGAATTTGCTCTGATAGGCAAACAGGGAAAGACAGTTATCACTACATCTCAGACATTTAGGATTATCATACGTGGCAAGCTCAATTTCTAGACGTCGTGTTATTCAGGGCACCGCATGGGCAACCCCCATTGTTATCGCCAGCTCCGCTGTTCCTGTGTACGCATCATCCCGCGAAAAATGCGTTCCCGACATTTCTGTCCCGGTTAACCAGAACCTCACTAATGATGGGTCATCTACCCTAGAAGCTTTCACCATTCCTGCCGGTGTTGAAACCGTTACTTTCCGCATTACTGGCGGTGTGGGCGGCTCTTACCGTGGTCTTGCAATGCATGGTTCCGGCGGCCGAGGCGCACTCATTACTGGGACTCTTGCGGTCAAGGAGAATGACGTTCTCAAGTTTATTCTTGCTGGGGGCGGCGCCTATAACCGCGATAAGCCAACGGAACCAGGTAAGGGCTGGGCTAACGGCGGTTCACACGGACCATCCTACAAAACGACCGACGCACGCACCGTCAAATTCTTTGAAGGCCCCAACACTGCCGAGGAATACTACGGTCCCTACAGGGCGGTGGCGCATCTGCGGTATTCCTCAATGACAAACTCATTGCCGTCGCTGGTGGAGGTGGCGGAGCGGGAACTAGGTTCTACTCCTACACCGTATGGAACGATATGCAGTCCGGTCCCCCAGCCCAAAGAGTTTCTCCCTCTCGTTCTTGAAACAACCGAAGCTGCCCAAGGCGGCAGCGGCGGCGCTGGAAACGGCGCAAATGGCAGCTCATTCTCTGAGATCTACAAGTTCTTCCCCGGTCCCAGCATAAGAGCAAACGGTGGTTTTGCGGGAGAGAATGGTAAGGGTGGTGCTGGCGCAGCAACAGGTGGTCTGCGCAATATGGATTCCAATGCTTCCATTGTTTTTGCAACTAACGATGAAAACGACGTATTTTACGAGGATGTAGCTGGCAAATCGGGTGAAGACGCTACCCTTGACAGAAATAGCCTCGGCAATAACGGCGGCACAGGTGGTGGCAGCGTAGTTGGTCGCGCCTTTGTCGATAACCGTCAGTTTACCCACAAATATCTGCACCAGGGCGCGCTTGTGCACTCCTCAACCGGTGGCGGGGGTTACGGCGGGGGCGGTTCTGGCTCCGTAACAACCGCAGGTGCTTATGCTTCTGATCAGCGCTGGGTTAAATACGACCGAGGCGGCTGGGCTCCTGTTGGTGCTGCCGCTGTGTCTGGCGGCGCGGGTGCGGGCGGTTCATACCTAACCCATGACGATGCTCTCCTTGAAGGGCAGATCCTACCGGATCTGGCCACCCGTCCGGCTACTGCTTTGAGCCGTATTAACGCAGTAGCAGAACTTTCTTGGTGCCGCCTCCCCAACAACGAGGACCCCAAGAAAGAAAACTCGGATAATAAAGACAATAAAGGTGAGTAAGTAAAGACAACGCCGAATAGCATATGATGATGCTTACGCGTTACGGTGCTCTCTAGAGATAAGGCTTTGCATGTGTAGAATTTTGACCATGCAAAGCCTTATCTCATATACCTCAAATAAGTAAAACTTTACATTAATACTATTTCGAATCTGACTTCATGTGTGTATCGCAAGCCATAAATTTTATCAAAAATAACTTTACTAATAAATCATTTCTAGATGCTCCCTATATCAAAATCTCTTCTCATGCATTTCATCATGCTCCCTCATTCACTACATGACACATTCTTAATATTTACTCGATATCATTCCGTAAGAGGTTGAGAGATTTGTAAATATCACATCAATATTAACGTAAAATAGTGAATTTTATAATATTCTCAACTTTGGAAATACATTTCACAGAGAAAATACTCTATAATCCTTAAATAATCCATGCGCTTCAAATGATCGCACTATATCTACCCTCGAAAGACACCGCTACACAAAATAACTTAGGACTTTCTCATCTCCGCAGAGCAGTTTCATATCAGAGGTTTAACAGCTCTGGCTGATAAATCTGCAGAGATACCAAGGATAATGACACCTATCGCCTACTAATGACAGTGGTGATAATGCCATCATTCGATAGTGCGTCAAAAATAGCGCTAAGATTTTCATATCACTCATACATCAAACACTGGAAGGATACAATGAAGCATTCCATATCTCGCCGCAACGTTGTGAAAGGTGCTGCGTGGGCTACTCCTATGGTCGTAGCAAGCGCTTCTGTACCAGCTTTCGCATCATCACTATGCACCCCAGGTATTACCCTGGATGTACCCACTAACACTACGACAAACGGTGATTCTGTAACCCACACCTTCACCGCTGGCAATATTGAAGTCATGACCTTCACCCTTTTGGGTGGAGCTGGTGGTACTTATCAAGGCAATGCCCGCGATGGCCACGGTGGTTCTGGTGCTCTTGTTACCGGAACCCTCGATCTTAACCCAACCGATGAGATAACCTTCATCATTGCTGGCGGCGGAGGCCCATATAATAATAGCCCGTCTACACCGGGTAAAGGCTGGGCTGACGGTGGCTCTCATAGTGAAGCGATCGTGGATGAAAATGAGTACACGAAGCGGTACAAGGAGCATTCTAGCAAGAGCCTAATAAACGAGCTATATGGTCCTACTGGCGGCGGTGCATCAGCAATTCTCTTAAATGGTACTCCTATTGCTATTGCCGGTGGCGGCGGCGGTGCAGGGGCTCGCCAGATTTCGCGTACTTCTTGGAATAAGGAGTTTTACGGTCCGCAGCCTGAAAGCTTTAAAGGTCTCAAATTCAATACAGGCGATATGGCAAGCGGCGGTTCTGGCGGACGTGTGGGTGAACGCGGCGGCAGCTACCAAGAAACCTACTTGTATTTCCCAGGACCTGCCCTCAACATGAACGGTGGTCTTGGCGGCGGTAATGGGCAGGGCGGAGCAGGTGCACCTGCAGGTTCTTTGTCTGATCCGAAGAGCAACAGCGCTATTTCCTTTGAGGGTTCACAAGAGCGCTACTTATTCAGCCAAAACGTTGCCGGTAACGCAGGTGCCGATGCTACCCTCACAAAAAATTCCCAAGGAAATAATGGAGGTCAAGGCGGTGCAGGCGTGGTTGGTATCGGTATGGCTATTACCTGGTACCGCACAAGTGATCTGAACCAGTGTTCCATTCTCCACGGCTCAACCGGCGGCGGTGGATACGGCGGCGGCGGTAGCGCGTCAGTGACTACTGCTGCCGGTTATGGCGCGGATCAATCCTACGCCTCTGTCACAGGTTGGGTTGATGGGAACTACATCGAGGGGGGATACTGGTCGCCAGTTGGCTCGGCGGCGTTCTCCGGCGCAGGTGGCGGTGGAGGGTCCTACGTCGATACCTCTCGCGTCTATGACTCCAATATAACTACCGGCAGCAACATTGGTAAGCCCGGTATGCGTGTGAATGGCGCAGCAACCGCTGTGGTATGCCGTAATTTCACAGCAGATAAGAAGACCAAGTAAATAAAGTACGGTGCGAAATACTTGTACGTATTTCGCACCGTACTTTCTATCCCTCTAATGCGTTTAACTAGGGAGTTACCCTATACGTATGATTGCTCTCGTCCTCCCCACTGCACTTCGCAAATCTTTATATCAATTTCTCAAGGAGTTAATCCCATGAAAGCAAAAATCCTCCCCTTCTTATCTCGTCGAACTCTTGTACAGGGGTCGGCGTGGGCATGTCCGCCCTCGTGACAGCAAGCGCTACCATTCCCAGCTCACGCATCATCGGTGGAATGTGAATATGGCGGCTAAGAACAAGTCTTTGCAAATACCTCATTCGATGGTACGTCACGTACATGTACAGTGACGGTAGATAAGAAGGATATGACATTTTCTATTACCAGTAGCTGTAGAAGGTCGTATCAGGTCTCTGCTCAAGGCGGCGGCGCAGGCGGTTCATATGTAGATAGCTCGCAAGTCTATAACTCTAATATTTCTTCAGGCACGACCCCGGGTTCCCCAGGTCGTCGTGTTAATGGAACCGCTGAGTCTTCGCTGTGCAAGCTTTCCTAACGCATTAAGTACGCACATGTAAGCGAATCTGACTTCTTGCTTTACCATAAAATTATCGCGCTCTGCCTTGAGAGGTGGGGCGCGATAGACTATATACAAATGAGTTTATAGGTATGAAAGAAGGTTCACTGTTGACCATTTCTGCACTTCCTCAAGTTGAATACCGCCAAGGCGCTATCGTCAAAGCATGATGGATACGAAATTATCGACCATTGGTTTCAGGTTCCGCTCACTCACGGCCTGATTTTTTCCAAAGGGCGTGATGCCGCGCTATCTTCACGTTTTGCAGATCAAAGCATCAAAATTTTTGCTCGTGAAGTCATCAATACAAGCGAGACTCTGACTCTTCCCATCGAGAAGCGTCCCTATATCGTCTATCTACAGGGCGGTCCTGGGTTTGGTTCCCCTAAGACCGGTTCCATAGGTGGGTGGATAGCCGAGCTGGCTAAAACTCACCGCGTTATCCTGCTGGATCAGCGTGGTACCGGTATGTCTTCTCCCCTATCCGCACGCAACATTACAGCGGTGGGTGACCCCCAGATTCAGGCCGAATATGTTGAGCTTTTCCGAGCAGACTCTATCATCGCAGATGCGGAAGCTATACGCGAGGTCTTGCTCGCCAGCCGTAAGGACAAGCGGTGGTCAACCATCGGTCAGTCCTTCGGCGGATTCTTGACTCTGTCTTACCTGTCCTTCGCCCCACAATCACTGCGTGATTCGAGGATTACTGCGGGTTTGGCACCAATTCGCACCACAGTAGACAACGTGTACCAGCATACCTTCGATCGTATGGCTGAGCGCAACAAGGAATACTATGAGTGGTTTCCCGAGGATGCAGCTCTCGCTACTCGCATCGCAGAACATCTGCGCACCCACGAAGAGTACCTTCCCACGGGTGAGCGTCTGACCGATCACCGTTTTCAGATGGCTGGCCACTATTTAGGTGGGCGCTGGCGCGAGCGCGGTCTGCACTACTTCTTAGAAACTGCTTTCGCTGAAGGAGATGATCGCCTCTCAGATCAGTTCCTCTCATCCATGAGCAGCGAAGTTTCTTTCCTGGCAAATCCTCTCTATGCCCTTATGCATGAGACGATCTATGCAGATGGTCCCGCTGACGGTACCTTGCCGGGCATTGCGGGTTATGAGCTCTCACCTTCGCCTGCCCCCACTAATTGGGCAGCGGCACGGGTAGCGGCACAGCGCCCCGAGTTTTCGCCTGAAGCCGATACTCTCTTCTTCACGGGCGAGCACATTTTCCCGTGGTACTACGAAGAAGATCCTGCCCTGCGCCCTCTGGCAGATGTTGCGCAAATTCTTGCGGAGAAGAAAGATTGGGGTCGACTCTACGATCATGAGCAGTTGCATCGGAATGAGGTTCCGGTAGTTGCTGCAGCTTACAACCCAGATATTTATGTGGATTTTGAGAACTCAATGGAGACAGCCCGCTGGGTTGGTAATACTCAGGTATGGACCTCAAAAACTCATCATCATGATGGTTTTGGTTCCGATCCACTCACTATTTTGGGCCATTTGAAGAATATGCTAGCCGAGGTCCATAATCAGTAAATTCTTTATGAATACTAAAATCCGGTACAGCTTCTACGAAGCTGTACCGGATTTTAGTATTTCCAACCCTATATTTTTAGTGAGCAACGGTAAAAGCGAACACCGGGATGTTTTCGGGGTTTCCGCTTCGTCAAGCAGAGCAACAGCAAAAATCCTCAGCACTAATCTCAGTACCAGCAGGAGTGTCAAGCGATACATTGTATTTTTCCGGTGCGCTCACCGGGACGGATCAGAGGTGCGGGGAAAGCAACGTCCAAGCTAGCCCGTCGGATGCTCGGTATTCTTCAAGGATCTGACAGAAAGCTTTGGCTTCATTTTTTTGTACGCCTCGGGGAACCCAGCGGTATCAACGAGACGCACACCATTTTTCGTCCATGAGGGAACCAGCACCACCTACAATCAGTAGACGGCCAGCAGGCTTGGCTGCAATTAGCGCTTTATGGGCGTTGATAACCGGATCTGCAGAAGTACCGCGACCGGCAGAAACAGCAATAATGGTAACGTCGTGACCGTTAACGATTGAGACAAGTTCGTCGGTGTTAGCTAGATCAACAGTTTTGCTTTCTGCACCGGGTACCGCGTTACCAGAACGGCTGTATGCATCGACCTGATGCCCGCGCGCAACTGCCTCTGCCACAGTGCGCTCCCCGACCATGCCGGTTGCCCCAATAACCGCGATGTTCATCTGTATATCCTTTCCTGTTTCCAAGCACGCCAATAGCTCGGATTTTTGTCTTGTACTCCCCCAGCTTGCCGGGCTTCCGAGACAATAGTATCCTTTAGTAACCAGATACCTCAAGGTAATTATAGAAACTTTCTCAATTTTTGGACTGGAAAGTAGTTATGGCTGCAACTCTGACATCACATAATGGAGCCCCCGCCAATATTCTGGCTAGCGCGTGTCCTTCACGTACTGTATTGCGACATCTTACGGACCGCTGGACTCCTATGATTGTTGCTGTTCTTGCCGATCAGCCAAGTGCTCGTTTTGGGGAGATTAAGGATCATATCGAAGGGTTATCCCCCAAAGTTCTTACCCAGACTTTGCGCTCCATGGAGCGCGATGGCCTGCTCACCCGCGCGGTCACGGCTTCCATGCCACCACGTGTAGATTATTCATTAACTCCGCTTGGTAATACACTTATTGCCCCGATGAATGCTTTACGCCAGTGGGCAGAAACTAATATGGATGCAGTTCTCGCCGCCCGCGAACGTTACGATCGGAACGTTGTTGCCTCATAGTTTTCCCTAGGCAGGAAGCATCTACCCCGCAAATTCAAAGCAGGGTGAGGTAATTCCGATTGCTCGGGCTACGACTTTATCGCGCCGTTTTTCTTCTGCGGCAACAGTAATAACAGTTTCGAGACGGTAAAGCCCTTCCTGAGCAGTTACATAAACCTCATGCGCAGACACCTGCCCGCCAAGAGGAACAGAGGTTGATTTGTTAGTGTTCTGTCTCGGCTTTGTCGTATAGTATGCCCACTATTACGCACCTGGGCCCCATCAGGGTCATAGAGGTAAACACCCAACTTGACGTCACCTTTGCCTTTGCGCCTACCATGGTCTGCGTCATGTGCCGCTACAGAGTATTTAAAAGAATACCGACATCCTGGTCGTAGCTGAGCTTCTGAATCGTAGCCAGCACGGTACGCCGTGCGCAAAACAATACTCGCTTTTTCATTGCCTACTGCGGTACTTTCCGACATCCAGTATTCCTGCCCACCAATAATTTTTATCCCATTCGAGGCAGGCGATATCAGCTCCCCGGATGCAGGATTGGAGATAGACCACCGCTCCAGCTGGGCAAAACTGGGTCCAGGTACATCTTCACAGCCGGAAGCTGCAAAAGCTGGTACTGTCACTGCTGACAGCACTGCAGGTACCGCCCAGGCTATACCTTTAGTAACAGTGCGGCGATTTGCCCTGTAATCGCAGCTCTGCGACGCACCGGTTCGCACAGGTATTGTTCCTTCTTTCAAGTTTTGATGACCACCTAAACCCTTATGGAACCAGAACACATCCAGAGTGTAGGTATACGTGTAAATCTATGCATATGCACTACGACATTATTATCTTTCTGTGCATGTACAAGGTTATGCAAAATAATCTACTTTACATTGGCTCAAAAATTGGCACAGTAAAGCCAAGACCACGATTCTGGACTCGACGAGACTCCAGGCCCTCGGCAGGAACGTCAAAGACAGCCTCAAACCTATAGACTCCAGGAATTGCTTTGAGAGTCCATTCTTGTGCCTGTATATCTTCACCTAAGGGAACTGGAATAAACCCCCCAGGTTGTCCAGCGGGGTCAGTGGTATATCGAAGAGTTTTTCCGTTAATAAGTTTTCCTCGAGGATCTCTCAGGGTAATAGTTACTTTAGGATTACCACGGTATTCTCCGGAAGCTGCTCGTGTTTCTATAGCCGTCATATAGATACGTACACGATACATACCACATTCAGTATTTAAAATACTGCTGTCATCAGTTCCTGATTCAAACCCCGCAGTAATCCTAATAGTAGCGGGTTCTTCGCCTAAAGCAGTTGTATTTGAAATCCAATATTCTTTTCCATGAAACGTGCTCGGACGATTAGATCCAGCGGACTTGAGTTTTCCTCTGTCTGGATTCTTAATGGCCCACGAACCCGCCTGGCGAAATCCAGGGGCGCTCTTAGGATCACATCGGGATGCAGCAACTGCTGGAACCGCTGTAGAAGCGACCACTATCGGGGTAGCCCATGCGACGCCCTTAGCCACAGCACGTCGATTAATAGATATTGACTTATTTCTGGGCAAAAGCTTCTCCTTGAATGCCTACGCATATCTTGTGAGTGAGTGTAATTGCTTCTCTGCTGATAAGTAATTATAACGCGCAAATTCCTATACATCTGTGAAGCGAAAATGACGCATATCTTCATCGAAGCAATATTCTAAATTTCTAGGGCAAAACACAATATCTCAACAAGTATAAGGTTGAACCTTTATATTTTCATTCTTAATAAGACATTACGCATGCCCAGCTTCTCGCATCTGCCGAAATTCTTTTTTGAGATCGGTAAGTTCATCACGTAAACGTGCCGCTAACTCAAACTGCAGGTTTTCTGCAGCCAGACGCATCTGCTCACTCAATTGTTCGATAAGTTCCAACAGATCCTCAGCAGGCTCAGCTGCGAGACCATCGGCGCGAACACGGTCTTGAGCTTTGGCAAGAAGAGCATCCGACTCTGGAGTACTTGCTACGATCTTCGAAGAAGTACTTGACCCTGTCTTCGCTCCGGCTTCAACTGTTCGAGAACCTTTCTTACCGCTCTTGCGTAATTGCAAAAGCTCATGGGTGTCTTCCTCTTCGCGAGCGAGAACATCTGTAATATCCGCAATTTTCTTCCTCAGAGGCTGCGGATCTATGCCATGCTCCCGGTTATACGCCTGCTGAATCTCTCGACGACGGTTCGTCTCGTCAATAGCAGTACGCATTGAATCGGTAACAGTATCTGCATACATATGTACCTGCCCCGAGACGTTACGCGCTGCACGACCAATCGTCTGGATGAGCGAGGTCGTCGAACGTAAGAATCCTTCTTTATCAGCGTCCAAAATGGCCACCAGTGAAACCTCAGGAAGGTCCAGTCCCTCACGAAGCAGATTAATACCTACCAGAACATCAAAAGTGCCCAGGCGAAGCTCACGTAACAGCTCTACGCGTTTGAGAGTATCTACATCGGAGTGCAAATATTGCACACGTACTCCATGCTGCACCAAATACTCGGTCAAGTCTTCTGCCATACGTTTGGTTAGAGTCGTCACCAAAACACGCTCGTCGCGTTCAGTACGCTCTTGAATTTGTTCAAGAAGGTCATCAATCTGCCCCTTCGTGGGCTTTACAATAATCTCTGGGTCCACCAGTCCTGTTGGACGAATAATCTGTTCAACATAACCATCAGCCTGTGAAAGCTCATACTTGCCGGGAGTAGCCGAAAGATAAATAGTTTGTCCCTATGCGCTCTAAGAATTCATCCCATTTTAGAGGGCGGTTGTCCATGGCAGAAGGCAGACGGAACCCATGTTCCACGAGCGTACGTTTACGAGACATATCGCCCTCGTACATGGCACCGATTTGAGGTACCGTCACATGTGACTCGTCGATAATAAGCAGGAAATCATCGGGGAAATAGTCTAACAGACAATGCGGAGCTGAACCTGCTGAACGACCGTCGATATGGCGTGAATAGTTCTCAATACCACTAGTGAACCCCATCTGTTCCATCATCTCAAGGTCATAGGTGGTACGCATACGTAGCCGCTGTGCCTCCAGAAGCTTCCCCTGAGATTCTAGCGTTTGTAGACGTTCCTGGAGCTCGTCTTCGATGGAGGCAATAGCGCGAGCCATACGCTCAGGACCAGCAACATAGTGGCTCGCCGGGAAGACATACATCTCGTCTTCTTCTCGAATAACCTCACCCGTGAGCGGGTGCAGAGTATAGATAGCTTCAATTTCATCGCCGAAAAATTCAATACGAATAGCATGCTCTTCGTACATAGGGATGATTTCGACAGTATCGCCCCTCACCCGAAAGGTTCCACGGTGAAAATCCATGTCATTACGGGCGTACTGCATATTCACGAATTGGCGCAGCAGATCATCACGATCTATCTCATCCCCGCGCTTAAGAGTGACCATCTGCTCCACATATTCTTCGGGCGTACCCAAACCGTAAATACACGAAACAGTCGAGACCACAACAACATCGCGACGAGTCAAAAGGGAATTCGTAGCAGAGTGCCGCAGGCGTTCTACTTCTTCATTGATTGAGGAGTCTTTCTCAATAAAGTATCCGTCTGCGGAACATAGGCCTCAGGCTGATAGTAGTCATAGTATGAGACGAAATACTCGACCGCGTTATTGGGCAAGAGCTCACGCAGTTCATTGGCTAACTGGGCAGCAAGAGTCTTATTCTGCACCATAACAAGCGTAGGGCGCTGCACAGATTCGACCAGCCATGCCGCCGTAGCAGATTTACCGGTGCCGGTGGCACCCATCAGAACGATATCTTTTTCACCATTCTCCACGCGCTCAGTAAGCTCAGCAATAGCCTTGGGCTGATCACCAGCTGGCTGATATGGACTGATAACTTCAAAAGGGGCTACGACTCGTTTAATCTCCGGAGCAAGACTCATACATCTATTCTAGTTGATGTATTCGAGAAATCAGAGGGTTTCACTCTAGGAAGATGTATGCCACCATCTAAGAAATTGATGGGTTCAATATTCCACACGATCCAAACTTGATACTTATTTAACTATAGCTCCCGATAGTTGCATGAAATCTCGTACTGTCATGGGCAGGTAGCCATTTAGCGCTCCCATGAGAGCGGCGAGCGTATCGTCTTCGTCAGCTTTCATTGGAATGCCGACCGCAGGCATAGTAATTCGTTGCTTATAAAGATCGAGTACAGCACAGACCGTGCGCCCTGGAACATCCAGAACGTGAAAATTACCGCGATGCGCAACCGGGCGAATATTTTTCATCCGGGGTAATAATCAAAGATCGCAGATCTGGCGCAACCCGAGAATCAAACCGTGGAGCACCATTTTGCGACGGTGCATTACAGGTATCATCCTCATCAGTGCTCTGAGGAAAGCGCTCACCTACAAGAGCCGTCACCACAATATACCGCGCTCCCATTTTCATGGCGCGGTGCACGTTAATTTCAGCGTATTCTTCAACACGGTATCCCAGCTCAAGCCCACACCGAATATCGTTCTCTGAATCTTCTATTTCTTCATCCCAGAAACATGAGAAACATGTATCTGGTGCACCCCGCTCTATGGTATGCACGCGTTGGTAGTCATCGTCGAGGAGCATAACAGATAGTTCATACCCGTCAGGAATTTCCCGTATACCTGTAGCACTCAGCGCCACAGCTTCATTGGAGTTTCCCAACGGAAAAGTTTCCCACAGACTGGGTATAAAGGGGTTAACTGCACCATCGAGCGCTGGGTTACATGAGACCGGCTGAGGTGCGGCTTCCATTGGCCGGTAAAAATCTTGAGGGGGCATGGCCACAATCAGCCCGCGCATCTTAGGTGCCAGACATAGTTCTAGGGCTAGAAGCAAGCGGGCTGCATGAGCACGAGTTATCACAGGGGTCTGGATGATATGCAGCATACGAGAATTATCTTGAGAGATTTTCTCCCCCACGCCGCGAGCTGCGTTGGAATACTGATTATAGAGGCGAACTAGGGTTCCTTGAGGAAGATTTTCGCCTACTTCTTGAAGAGTGACCGCAATACGTTCAATTTCAGAAGGAAAAGCACGGCAAATACGGTTAAGCTGTTGCGCAAAATCATGCGGCCGCTGCGCCAACACGTTCAGGAGCGTATCTAGGTTACCCTGCGCATAAGCATTGAGAATCTGCTCAACAGTCGCAGGTTCAACATCGGGTTTAGACGTATGTGTGACGGAGCTATGCTGTTTAGAGTTAAAATGCACGGGAAAATTCTCGGCTTTCACTTGCGGTGTATGTGGCAGACAATGCTGCACCGTATTCAACGTACCACAATCAGCACCAAGATACTATGCCTAGCCTAGTTTAAAATTTAGGGTATACTCTAAATCTAATATGGCTGGGCTAAAAACATGGAATATCTACCCACCGAGTATCGTCCCCATACGATATTTTCCCGACCAGAAGTTATTGCTATAACACGTTCCTGTGCCTCGCGCTTCTTCTGCTCCCGGTCGAAAACACCTAGAGAGATCTGGGCGCCGTCTACAAGATAATCCGTACCTAATACTTCAATTCCTGATGCCCGAATCTCATTCTCCACTCGCCCAACCTCAGCCAGAGAAACTAAAACGGTGCCTACCCGCATCCGTTCCCGAGAATCAAAATGGGCGTTATCGAGAGTCTGCACCACCGCATCTGTATAGGCGCGCACCAATCCGCCAGCACCCAGTTTGATACCCCCAAAATAACGCACAACAACGGCCACAAGATCAGAAAGGTCAGTGCCGCCCTCATCAATGCGTGTCTGGCGTGCTAAAAGAGCTTGAAGCATTGGAATTCCTGCAGTACCGGCAGGCTCGCCATCGTCCGATGAACGTTGAATTTCACGGTCCGCTCCAAGAACAAAGGCCGAACACACATGGCGGGCATCATGATAGCTCTTCCGAAGCGAATCTATGTAAGCACGTGCCTCATCTGTTGTATATACGCGTTTAACATGACCAATAAATTCGCTACGCTTAATCTCAAGAAGACTCTCATAGGGTTCTATTCCATGCAATACTGTGTATCGTTGTGCGCGGGATTCTTGGAACATTTGAGTACTCACAACTACTATTCTAGGGGTTTCATGGGCGTTACACAGTACCGTCGCTACGCTCTGACAGGCGGCATTGGAAGCGGTAAAAGCACAGTTGCGCGGATGTTCAGGGATCTAGGCGCCGTTATTATTGATGCAGATGCGATCTCGCGTGAACTCATGGAGCCTGGGCAGGAAGTCCTTGCTCGCACAGTCAACCTCTTCGGAGAGTCCGTCCTCAATGCAGACGGAACCCTTAATCGTGCTCGTTTAGCGGAACGCATCTTTACCCATGACGCAGAGCGAAAGAAACTCAATGCTATTGTGCATCCCAAAGTTCGTGCTCGCGCCTCTGAGATTGTTGACGATGCGGTAAACTCCCCCAACTTTTCAGGCATTATCATTGATGATATTCCGCTCCTGGTTGAGACTCAACGCGCTGCAGAATTTGATGCTGTCATTGCGGTACAGACAGATCTCCCCATTCGTCTAGAGCGACTTAGCAAATATCGGAATATGTCCTATGCAGAAGCCCAAGCACGCATTTCTGCTCAAGCCACCGATCAACAGCGCTCCGCCGTTGCTCGATGGGTTATTACCAATAGTGGATCTCGTGAAGATACTCAAGCACAGATTCAAAAGGTCTGGAACGAGCTACGTGCTGAGGTCTAAAACTGTACGCGAGAAAAGGCACACAATACTACGCGAGGGTTCCCCAGGTTTGGGGAACCCTCGCGCGTGATATTTGTGCTCTAGAACTAGAGGCTACTCCATAAACGAGTAAACCTTAGTTGCCAGTCAGCTTCTTACGCAGCTCTGCTAGAGCCTCATCAGATGCGAGAGTACCAGCGGAAGACTTCTCATCGGAAGAGTAAGATGATGCGGGTGCTGGCTCAGCTGCGGCAACGGGAGCAGCAGCAGCTGCCTCTGCGTCAGCTTCAAGTGCTTTAGCAACCTGAACCTTGTGTGCTTCGAAGCGAGCCTGTGCTTCTGCATATTGTGCTTCCCAAGCCTCGCGCTGTGCGTCAAAGCCTTCAAGCCATTCGTTAGCTTCGGGATCGAAGCCTTCGGGGTACTTGTAGTTGCCAGCTTCATCGTATTCAGCTGCCATACCGTATAGTGCGGGATCGAACTCGGTAGCGTTGGGATCAACGCCTTCGTTAGCCTGCTTTGAGGGACAGGGAGATACGACGACGATCCATATCAATATCAATGATCTTGACGAAGAGCTCTTCGCCCACCGAAACAACCTGCTCTGCCAAATCAACATGGCGCACAGCAAGCTCAGAGATATGAACCAGACCCTCAATACCGTCTTCAACACGAACAAACGCACCGAAGGGAACGAGCTTAGTAACCTTACCGGGTACGATCTGACCCAGAGCGTGGGTGCGAGCAAATGCCTGCCACGGATCTTCCTGGGTAGCCTTCAAAGACAGCGAGACACGCTCACGATCCAGATCAACCTCAAGAACTTCAACGGTTACAGGCTGACCAACTTCGACAACCTCGGAGGGGTGGTCGATGTGCTTCCAGGAGAGTTCGGAAACGTGAACCAGACCGTCCACGCCACCCAAATCGACGAAGGCACCGAAGTTGACGATAGACGATACAACACCTTCGCGTACTTGGCCCTTTTCGAGCTGGTTGAGGAAAGTGGAGCGAACCTCGGACTGAGTCTGCTCAAGCCATGCACGGCGAGAGAGAACAACATTGTTGCGGTTCTTGTCAAGCTCGATGATCTTAGCTTCGAGCTGCTGACCGATGTAGGGTGCAAGATCGCGAACACGACGCATCTCAACGAGTGATGCGGGCAGGAAGCCTCGCAGACCAATGTCAAGGATAAGACCGCCCTTGACAACCTCAATAACGGTACCGGTGACGACGCCGTCGTTTTCCTTGATCTTTTCGATGTCGCCCCATGCACGCTCATATTGTGCGCGCTTCTTGGAGAGGATCAGGCGACCTTCCTTGTCTTCCTTAGTCAGGACGAGAGCCTCGATTTCATCGCCAACTGCGACTACTTCACCGGGATCTACATCGTGCTTGATAGAAAGCTCGCGAGAGGGAATGACGCCTTCGGTCTTGTAACCGATGTCGAGCAGAACCTCGTCGTGATCAACCTTAACAACCTGACCGGAGACGAGATCGCCATCGTTGAAGTACTTTGATGGTCTCGTCAACTGCCTTGAGGAATTCTTCCTCGTTGCCGATGTCGTTGATTGCGACCTGAGGGATGTTGGTGCTCATGTAGTTAGGGCTCCAATTGGATTAATAATAGGTCGACGTCTCCGGCAAGTTTGCGAGCGCTCACTTGCTGTTTCCTACTCAAAACATGGGAAGTGACGTCGAGTCTGACGGATACTTACCGCGCGTATCATCCGGAAGATGCGTAGGTACATGCCTCTGGTGCATAGGGATGCTGATACACGCGATTACTAGTGTACGTGTTTTTCGGGCGTGTCGTCAATGAACGACGCGCATCGATGAGGGTATTTCTTGCACTATTCTGTGTGCAATATATTCCGAATAAGTCCGACGGTATCGTTCGTCTCTCTTCGCGGTTTCTGACTAGTGTCCGGCTTCTTCCCATGACTTGCCCCAGCCAACTTGCACGTCGAGAGGAACCTTCAGCTCAATAGCTTCACTCATCTCCTCTACTAGGATGCGTTGCGCTGCTTCGCGTTCACCGACGGCAACTTCGAGGATAATCTCGTCGTGAACCTGCAAGAGCATGCGGGTCTTTGAGATTCTCTTCTTGAAGTCGGCGGTGAATGTTAATCATTGCGATTTTAATGATGTCTGCAGCTGTCCCCTGAATTGGAGCGTTGAGGGCAGCTCGTTCAGCTGCCTCACGTCGAGTTCGGTTTGGAGAGTCAAGATCTGGCAGTGAACGTCGGCGCCCATAAATAGTTTCGGTATAACCGTCGTTATGAGCCTGTTTGACGACCCCGCGCAGGAAACGCCCCACACGACCAAATCGTTTGAAGTAGTTGGTACGCAACTCCCCTGCCTCATCGGAACTAATATTGAGCTGCTTTGCGAGACCAAACCGAGAAAGACCGTATGCCAATCCATAAGACATTGCTTTAACTTTCGCACGCATCTGGGGTGTCACCTCTTCAGGGGCAACCCCGAACACCTCAGAGCCAACGTACCGATGCAGGTCTTCACCATCCGCATAAGCCTGGATTAATTTCTCATCGGCGGCAAGATGCACCATAATACGCATCTCAATCTGCGAGTAGTCGGCGGTGAGCAAACCTTCATACTCTACACCGTCTAAAACTTTTGGAGCCACGATAAAGGCACCGCGGATACGTCGTCCTTCATCAGTGCGGATTGGGATATTCTGCAGGTTCGGTGCCGTCGAGGAAAGACGCCCCGTTGATGCAGCATTTTGCTGGAAAGTAGTGTGTACACGACCATCTGTGACTGCCGCTTTTTGTAGACCTTCGACAGTCTGCTTGAGCTTGATATTATCTCGGTACGCCTGGAGCGCAATCAAGAATTGAGCACCATCTGATTCCGGCGATACTTTGGTCAACAAGTCAGCCACAGATTCTGAATCCGTTGAATACCCAGACTTAATTTTGCGGGTCTTCGGAAGACCGAGCCTCTCAAAGAGTACAGTTTGGAGCTGTTTCACAGATGCCAGATTGAGGGGCTCGCCATTGACGTCACCGCCAATAAGTACTTTCGCCTGTTCCTCGGCCATGGATGCGCGTGAGCTAAACGTATCATTAAGCTCGTTTAGTAAGGCATCTGAGACAGCGATACCCGCCTGCTCCATATCAGCCAGAACGTACAGAAGCGGCAGCTCAATATCTTCATAAATCTTAAGCTGGCCCTGTTCTTGCATTTCGAAGTGCAGAATACGCGCCAGTTCGTGAATAACCCGTGAAACCTGGGTAAAGTAACGTAAGTTCTCTTCACCGGGCATCTCAAAAAGTGAAAGGGTGCTTCCTCTGGGAAGACAAGTTCACTGAATTCCTGTTGGGGAATCCAAAGATATTTCTCAGCTAAATCCTCAATACGTTCAGCAAAGAGCCTACGATTTCGCAGCTGCTATGTATCCACACATATATGAGGATAGTGACGGATCTTCAATGGCTCCATTGAGTTTATACCCGTACTCACGTAAGAGTTTCCGCTGATTTTTGAGATCCATCACGATCTTACGCATTTGAGGGTTCAGAAACCCACTCCGCAAATGCTGAGGCGAGATCTTCGGAAATATTCGTCAGGTTGATCCACAGCGATGATTCTTTCGAGGTCAGAATAATTCCTCGCAGTACCGGATTCTCTTCAGCAGCGCGAATCTTAGTCTTGGTAACTTTCACACCTTCACGGGCTACAGGCACATCAATCACAGGGAAAAGCGTAACCGCGCCTTTAAGCCTTTCAGGAACCTCAATGGCATTACCCGATGCGTCATGCCCATACCCGACGTGGGCTGCATGCTCGCACCAGGAACGAAAGTCTGCGGCCGATGTCACGGTGATCGCCTCATCGGTACGAATCGGCTCAAAGGTGGGACCGCTCGGAACCCCATTATCTGTCATGGGTTCTTCACCTGCGGTACGAGCTTGCGCGCCCAAAGCACGTATGACAGGCCCTAATATATCCTGGGCACGCTTACGAATAGTGCGGAATTCCACTTCATCGAAGAAAGCTTCAAGCTCTTGAAGGTCCGGGAATTAAACCGCATTTGATCGAACTCAACATCCAAAGTTGAGCGTGTCAACAAGCTGGTTGAGGCGACGGTTCCTGCGCACGTTCTCAATGTTTTCGCGCAGAGCCTCACCTTTTTTACCTTTGATGTTCTCGCTATTAGCAAGTACACCTTCAAGATCACCGTACTCGTGAAGCCATTTAGCAGCAAAGCCTGGTCCAACTCCGGGGACTCCAGGCAGATTATCGGCTTGCTCACCGGTGAGTGCAGCGAGATCCGGATACAGCCGAGGTGGTACTTTTGTTTTTTTCTCAACCGCTGCAGGATCCATACGCTGAATACCTTTGGAGGGACCAGTCGTCACGGGATACAGCAATGTAACATCGTCCGTAACAAGTTGGAAAATATCGCGGTCTCCTGAAAGAATGAGCACTTTGTATTGAGTTTCTGATCCCTGCCGTGTCAGTGTTGCGACGATATCATCTGCCTCATAATTCTCCTGGGTGAGCGCCGGGATTTTCAGAGCTCCGAGCATCTTCTTGATGAGATCAAGCTGCCCGTCGAAGGCTTCAGGGATAACGTTACGACCGCCCTTATATTCGCTGTATTCCTCCGTGCGAAAAGTACCACCGGGCAGATCGAATGCCACCGCAATATGGCTAGGGTTATGGTCTTTAATAATGTTCAGCAAGGTAGACAGGAAGGCATGAACTGCCTCCGTATGCTGCCCGTCGCTTCGCACAAAAACATGGTTTCCCGTTTTCTCTGCCATTGTATAAATGCCAAAGAAAGAGCGAAGGGCCAATGAATGTCCATCAATAAGGAGCAGGGTATTTTCTGAGTTACTCACAATCCCATTCTAGAGGTTTTCGACAGCGGGGTGATAGTGAACGCAACACGCCTGAAAACTTCTAAAAGGCCTAGTACCGGCTAGGCGTTTTCATGTCATGAACGTCTGTCCTGTCGCTGGATAAACATATTCATTCACGCTAGGATATAACTCTATACTTGAGTGTTCCCTGAGAATACCGGGGATGAGCGGCATGGATCTTATCGGTCCCAACACACATAGGAAATTATGAAACTACTCAAAAAGATCCCTCTCCTTGCCTGGATTGTGATCGCAATTCTTGCAGGTGTTCTTATCGGTGCTACAACTCCTGGGATGATCGGTGGCATAAATAGCGGGCTGGGTATCTCTATCCCTACCGATGTTGTAGTTCAGATCTTTGTCTCGTTCTCTACTGTTTTCAGTGCGTTCCTGAGCTTCTCTATCCCGCTTATTATTATCGGTTTTATCGTTCCAGGAATTGGTTCTCTAGCCCAAGGTGCAGGTAAGATGCTGGGCATTACCGTAGCTCTGTCATATCTTTCCAGTATTGTTGCTGGATTTTTAGCTTTAACGGCGGCACTATTCCTGTACCCTATTTTGTTGAAGGGGCAACGGTTAGAATCTTTTGATAACCCTGAAAATGCACTCTCGACAGGATACATCAAGTTTGAGCTTGACCCCATTATGGGAGTGATGAGCGCACTTATTCTGTCCTTTATCCTAGGTCTGGGAATAACAGCCCTCAAGACTCGTAGCATGCTCAATCTCTTCGAGGATTTTCAAGTTATCATTGAGAAGCTTCTCAGCTACGTTATTATCCCGCTTCTGCCCATCCATATCGTGGGCGTCTTTGCGAATATGACCCTTGCAGGCCAGGTTGCTAAGATTCTCTCGGTCTTCGGCATGGTATTCATTATGGTCATTATCTTGCACTGGATAACGCTAACGCTACAGTACACAGTCGCCGGAAGCGTTTCAAAACGCAACCCGTTTAGGATGCTCAAGACCATGATGCCCGCCTATTTCACGGCCATTGGAACTCAGTCCTCAGCAGCTACCATCCCGGTAACGGTTCGATCCGCGAAGAAGGCTGGTATTTCTCCTCGCGTGGTTGATTTCGCTATTCCGCTATGCGCTACCATCCACCTTTCGGGTTCTATGATCACGATTACTTCATGTGCAGTCGCAGTCCTGTATATGACCGGGCAAAATCCCCAATTTTGCCTCGGTAACTCCAGTAGTGCTTATGCTAGGCATTATGATGGTCGCAGCCCCGGGTGTACCCGGCGGAGGTGTGATGACCGCCATCGGGCTGCTGGAGTCGATGCTTGGTTTCAATGAATCCATGATCGCCCTCATGATTGCTCTGTACCTTGCGCAAGACTCTTTCGGTACCGCAACTAATGTCACCGGAGATGCCACCATTGCAACGTTTACCGAACGTATCTCTAAGATATTGGGGAGTTGATCCAACTGCCGGGATTAGCGATGAAGACATCGAAAAAGCAGAAGCAATTTCGGCATAGCCTTGATCTAAACGACGGGGTGCGCGTCCAGAAACCTTGGATGCGCACCCCGTTATTCATATGGAGCTTTACTTACACCTTACTTATTCCGTACGAGGGCTTCGCTAATATGCTGACATCCTTTCCAACCCCAATAGATGCGATGGTTCACAATAAGCCCATCGGATATTTCCATGAGCTCTAAGATATCTATTTGCTCTCCTTCAGGAGTTTCTCGCGGATATTCCCACACCAAAGTTTTCCTATTAGTCAGATACTCCCCCGTGCGGTACCAACGTACAAGTTCATTCGGACGACGTTGGGTGCCCTCTTCCAGAAAATGCTTAATCGCTTCTCGTCCCCGCAAAACTCCGCCGCCAGCTCCGGGAATTATTGCTGGCACAAGGGGGCTTTCAAAAACTGCGTCCTCAGCATAAAGGCTGAGCAGTCCTTCAGTATCACGGTTTTTAGCGTACCGATGCCATTCTTCATAGATACGTGCATGATCATCCATATTCTTACACCTTCCAAAGCAAGAATCTCGTTTCTTCTCAATCCCGACAAACACATACTTTATTAGAGCTCTTTTTCTACTCCACCCTATCACTGGGAGTACACTTGAAGGCATGACTGAATCTACCCCTAAACTATCTGCTGACCTTATAGCGCAGCTCAACGAGTACGGTGTACCCGCAGAGGCTCATAAATTCTTTCCGAAGGGTTTGGGAGAGCTAATCCCCCGTATGGGAATTCTCTTTAGTGAGCTAACTGCTGAGCGAGCTGTGGCATCCATGCCTGTACAGGGGAATACCCAGCCTGTCGGTTTGCTCCACGGAGGTGCCTCGGCTGTTCTTGCAGAAACTCTTGGTTCATTAGCAGCAGGTATCCATGGAGGAGTTGACTCCATAGCCGTTGGGGTAGATCTCAATGCAACTCACGTGCGCCCCGCCATTAGTGGCCACGTTACGGGAATCTGTACGGCAGTTAAGCTGGGACGTACCGTTTGCGTACACACTATAGAGATTATGGATGAGTCCGATCGAACTATTTGTACAGCTCGTATAACTAATATGATCATTCCACGACCCTAAAGCAGACATATAGAGGATTGATATGGCGCGCCAACCGTATTCCAAACGCTATCCAAAAATCGTCCGTGCAAAACGTATTACATTGCCCTTAGCCATAGCTGCTCTACTGGTATGTTGGGTTGCCGCTATGGGAAATCCAGGAAGTTTCTGGTGGCTAGGACTTTTCATAGCAGCTGGCGTTTTACTCTGGGCTGGGTCCCCAACAGCACGCCCGATTAAAGGTCCTCATGGTAGTGATGACGATGACGACATAACCCGCCGCATAATGCGACGCTAATACATTCATTTCAAGACTGTCGTGAGCAAATAAAAGCGTAAAACAGGAGTGTGGATTTTCAGGACAACAAGACTCTTGTTGTCCTGAAAATCCACACTCCTGAATTTTATATTCTAGAGCAGCAGCTAATCATCGTTTGGGACTTGATACTAAGGTCCCAAGAAGATTACTCAGACAGCTGCTTGATAATAGTATCGGATACCTCTCGCATAGAGAGGCGACGGTCCATTGAGGTCTTCTGAATCCACCGGAATGCCTCGGGCTCGGTGAGGTTCATTTTGGTGATAAGCAAAGACTTGGCACGATCTACGAGCTTTCGAGTCTCAAACTGATCACGAATAGTTGTGACCTCTTTCTCTAGCGTACGCAGCTGTTCATATCGAGAAAGCGCCACCTCGATAGCGGGGAAAAAGGTCATTAGGAGTAAAGGGCTTGACCACATATGCCATGGCCCCAGCTTCAACAGCACGATCCACCAGCTCTTTCTGGCTGAAAGCGGTCAGGAGCACCACAGGCGCTATTTTTTCCTTTCCGATTTCCTCGGCGGCTGTAATACCGTCCATAATCGGCATTTTGACATCCATGAGCACCAAATCGGGATGGTGTTTTTTGGCAAGCTCGATAGCGGTTTTACCATTATCGGTCTCTGCCACGACCTCGAACCCTTGGTCCTTCAGGATTTCGACGATGTCCAGGCGAATCAACGCTTCGTCTTCGGCAACCACAACGGTGCGCGCCGAGACCTGCTCTCCCTCGTGTTCGTGAGCGGTCTTCTCTGACATAACTCTCTCCTTGGTCTATTTCAGTCGCCTTTATTCTACAGTAGTTAATAAAACTTCATCTACTGTGTAAGGTTGAAATTTGTATGTTTCTCGTCTAGAAGCAAAAACTATCGTCGAGGCTTCAAAGAATACTGTGGATATTTCTTGCTCTTTGTAATTCGATTTTCTGCCAATCGATAGGGTAGAATCTTATGCGTACCTTTGAGTACAAGCCCGAGTGGCGGAATTGGCAGACGCGCCTGACTCAAAATCAGGTTCTTCGGAGTGTGGGTTCGAGTCCCACCTCGGGCACATTGACTAAACTCATCTCGACCATAGTTATGGTTTTGAGACGAGTTTTTATTTTCCTGGAGCTTCAGTTCAATAGATTGGGTACCCGCAACTCATATGGTGGGTCTTTCCGCATATAGAAAGTCCCGCCTCCTGCATCAAAGAGGCGGGACTTCTCATAGATTCAGTTCGAAAAATGTTTACACGATAAAGAAGAACCTTACTTGTGTTCGTCTTCCCCGTAGGGGCGCAGGTGCTCACGCTCTTCCGGTTCATGCTCGCCGGAACCCTGTTCCTTAATACGGTGTACCTTAACCATATTGGTTGATCCCGCCACCCCTGGAGGCGAACCTGCAGCAATCACAATAAGATCACCCGGTTCTGCGAGCTTATGCTCCACTAGGTAGTCATTTACGATGTCGGTCGTACCGTCAATGTTGGTCGCCACCGGCGCATGCGCAGCTTCAACGCCCCACAACAGTGAGATAAAAGCACGCACCTTTGGGTTGGGGGTGAAAGCAAGTACCGGCTGCGCAGGGCGTAGACGTGCTAAACGGCGTGCTGAGTCACCCGTCTGGGTAAAAGTACTAATGTAATCTACATCCAATTGTTCCGCAATGTTTACAGCTGCACGCGTGATGGCACCACCACGGGTACGGGGCTTACGGTCCAGCTGTGGTACGCGGTATAGACCCTTTTCCTCAGTATCACGAATAATGGAGGCCATTGCCGCAATGGTAATAATGGGGTAATTGCCCACCGAAGTCTCGCCGGAGAGCATCACCGCATCGGCGCCATCCAAGATTGCGTTTGCGCAGTCAGAGACTTCCGCGCGCGTAGGAGTCGGGCTAGAGATCATGGACTCAAGTACCTGAGTTGCCACGATAACGGGCTTAGCCCAGCGACGAGCCATCTCAATAGCTTTCTTCTGAACCAGTGGCACCTCAGAGAACGGCAGTTCCACGCCAAGGTCGCCACGGGCAACCATGATGCCATCAAACTTGTCGATAATATCTTGCAGATTATCAACGGCTTGAGGCTTTTCGATCTTGGCAATCACCGGAATACGGATACCCTCTTCGGCCATGATCTCATGAACGCGGTTTTACGTCTTTCCCGCTACGTACAAAGGAAAGAGCAATAATATCTACGCCCAAATTCAAGGCAAAACGAAGGTCAGCCTCATCCTTCTCGGTCAGTGCGGGAAGAGAAACGGCCGCCCCAGGAAGGTTGATGCCTTTATTGTTTGAAATAGGTCCGCCTACAATCACACGAGTGCGAACACGAGTTGGAGTTACTTCAACGGCTTCCAGCTGGATCTTACCGTCATCCAGCAAAAGTTTATCGCCGGGCTTCACATCGCCAGGAAGACCTTTATAAGTCGTACCACAGATATCTTTGGTACCCTCAACGTCCTCAGAAGTAATCGTAAAATCAGCGCCAGGCTTTAGATATTCTTCCCCGTTTACAAAGCGCTCCAAACGGATCTTAGGACCTTGCAGATCAGCAAGAATAGCTACTTCTTTCCCCAACGCCGCGGATTGTTCACGGATAGTTGTGTAAGAGTTAGTGTGAACGTCATGGTCACCGTGACTCATATTCAGACGGGAAACGTTCATACCCGCCTTGATCGCTTCCGCAATTTTTTCGGGAGAAGAAATAGCCGGACCAATGGTTGCAACGATTTTTGCGCGCCTCATGTACCTAACCTTCGTGTGTTGGGGTGGAACTTTCTAAGAAAGATACCCATAATATAGATGGAACCTTCTCATCAGGAGTCCCAATTATTCCCACACAACACCATGTATACACAACATGGCATGTGCGGCATGCATCCCTTCTAGTATATTCCTTCTCAAGCGTTTTCGGGAGGAAAATTCTCGGTATTTTCAGGAAATCCTAGTTTTAACCTCGAACCATGTTGCCCACTCAAGACTCACGTGCTCTCTACCTGCCCCTCAGAACAATAATTAGGTTTTAGTTGTTTTCTGACATCTCATTTGAAACTATGGCCAAGCGCTCCTTTCCGAGAAACAAATATGCCCACATCATGTATGACACACCTTGATGTTCATCGCTCACCCCCTTCTTCCATGTGATAAAAACGACACGCCAGTATTGGCTAAGCAATTTCACATTTATCACCACCTGCCATAGACTGGAATCAATAATTAGTATCTTGTATGCAAATTTGCTTTGGGAGGCTTCAGTGACCATTCGTGTACTGATTATCTTCGGTTCAACCTATGGGTACACCGAGCGTTATGCGAACTGGCTAGCAGAAGATCTGCGAGCATTGCCACAGGCTCCTGAAGTCGATACTCTACGAGCTACAGAAGTAACCCCTGAACTTGTGGAAGCAGCAGACTCCGTTATTATTGGCGGTAGCGACTACGGTGGGTTCCTTACAGGCGCTCCCAGCCTCAAGAAGAAGATTGTTCCCTTTATTCTCCCTAAAAAGGAACGTACTGCATTCTTCACGGTTTCCTTCACAGGCGAGTACTCCAAAAACTACTCGACAAGGCTGTCGCTAAAAGTTATACCGCAGAACTCACCGATGGACGCCCGACTTTCCATTTACGTGGTGGGATTGACTTTTCAGAACTTTCACTTGCTCATAAGACCGCTCTTAAAGGTCCGGTTCGCGCCTGGTTGATGGCTAATCCAAACCCCAACGAAGGTATTCAGCAAATGCTTGAGTGCTATAAAACCGGCCATGCGGATTACACCAACCGAGAGTCTCTAAAACCACTTGTTGAAGCAATATCCAAATTCCTCTGATATCGCATAGCAGGTTACCAAAATAAGCTTGGCCGGAGGTTTTCTCTCCTCCTCCGGTCTTTTGATTCCGGATGCGGGTGCGAGGCCGCGCCGATAACGTATTCGGTTGCAGGGGGTGGGTCTTGTGTGTGCGGCCCACCCCCTCCTTTTATCTTTCATCAAGGAAAAAGTCAGGTCCTCTCCACCATTGAAAATAGTGAAGAGGACCCAAGGTTAGTTGTCCAGGAATTTACGATTTAGATTTTTTCCACGGGATCTCAGGAGCTTTATCCTGCTTATCACCGGTCTGAACCCTATCTGCAGGCTCCTCCTGGGATACCTGGTTCTTTGTCTTTTGTAGCTTTCTTCTCTTCCGTTACCTTCTTTTCAGATATCCGAGATTCTTCCAAGGTCTCTTTACCCTGGTTAGAAACCTCATCCGAATCTTGGGCGGCAGGCTTCTCTGAGTTAGGGGTATGCTGAACAGATGGCCCCTGAACTGGAGCTTCAGCAATGCCCGCTGCAGCTTTAGCCCTAGCGCGGATACCAGCGGCAACAAAGCCGATCAACCCTAGTACAATCAGGGCACCCGATGTCCACACGTGAACCCGCAGCCCCAGAAGTGTTTCAGAGGTATCAATACGCAGGAACACTTCAATGAAGAACCGTCCAATACCGTAGTACAGCACATAGAGCCAAAAAGTTTGTCCGCGCTTCAGGAACCTATTCCCCAGGAAAATTAGAAGGAATGCGCCCAACAAGATTCCACAATGATTCGTAAAGGAATGTGGGGTGAAAGAGAGTTCCTGCGGGATATTGAGCAGGAAAATTCCCGCTCGATTGACTAATCTCCAAACCCCACGGAAGGGTAGTAGGCTTACCGAAAAGCTCCTGATTAAACCAGTTGCCCCAACGACCAAAAGCCTGCGCCAAAATAATACCTGGTGCAACTGCATCCGCAAATGCTGCATAGTTAATCTGGTATCGGCGACAAGCGATCCAGGCCCCCAGGGCTCCTACGGACACCGCTCCCATAATGCCGATGCCGCCTTCCCAAATCTTCAGGAAAGCCCAAGGATCAGAGACATTGGGACCAAAATAGCTGCCAGGGTCTGTAATGAGCACATGGTAAGCACGCGCCCCAATAATTCCAGCGGGAATAGCCCACATTGCCACGTCATATACGCGCTCACGTGTGCCGCCAACTTGTGCCCAGCGCCGAGCACTAAGCCATAGACACACGATTATTCCGGCTAAAATGCAAAGTGCGTAAAAATGGATACGAAACGGCCCAAGCTGAAGATAAGATACACTCGGCGACGGAATTGACGCCAGAGGAAGGGATACTGCTGAGGTAAAGGATTCCGATAATATAACATTCATACTATGCACGTCCTGCAAGTTCACGAGTTAGTGCTCCCACCGCAGTAGGACCTCCATCAGCTAGAGCTTTTACAAGTGCCGTTCCTACAATCACACCATCTGCATAAGTTCCGATCTCTTCAACATGGGCACGAGTTGAAACGCCTAAACCAACACACGCGTATTCAGCGCCTGCAGCATGAAGGTTTTCGACAAGTCCTTGGGCAGCTTCTGAGACTGAGGTGCGAGCCCCTGTAACGCCCATGACAGAAACGGCATAAACGAACCCGCTCGAAGCCTTAGCGATAGTCTCTAAACGTTGAGGTGATGATGATAGCGCCGCCAAGAAAATACGATCTAACCCGTATTTTTCAGAGGCTTCGAACCAAGCCGATGCTTCATCGGGTACTAAATCTGGAGTGATCATTCCAGCTCCTCCAGCAGCCGCAAGATCACGTGCAAAATTATCAACACCGTAGGCAAGTACGGGGTTCCAATACGTCATCACGACAACGACAGCTTGGGTTGCCTCGGTAATGCGCCGTACAGCATCAAAAACCCGAGAAAGTTTGAAGCCGCCTTCTAATGCGGCACCTGTGGCATGCTGGATAACGGGGCCGTCCATGACCGGATCCGAGTACGGCACGCCCAGCTCAATAATGTCGGCACCGTTATTGCCTAATTCGATAGCTGCTGCCACAGAATCTTCAAAGTTGGGAAAACCTGCGGGGAGGTACCCGATAAGTGCTGCACGCCCATCTTCTTTGCATTCGCGTAACCGCTGCACGAGAAGCGAGTTCGGGTTTTGGGGTGGGAAGGTACCGTCAAGGACTTCGTACTTTGCCGCATGCGGCTGTGCGTCTTGATAGCTCATGCGTGCGCCTCGCTTTCTGCCTGCACTGCCTTCTCAGCAACTGCCTCTTTATTGCCTGTCATGAGAGAAGATGACGGGGTTGCTTTCCCTAGATCGAACCATTTCAAGGCGGTCTCCATGTCTTTATCGCCACGACCAGATAGGCACACCACCATTATTTTTTCACGGGCAGACTCAGAATCTTGATGCGCCCACTCCTGACAGACCCGTAACGCACCGGCAAGTGCATGCGCCGATTCGATGGCAGGAATAATACCTTCAGTACGGCAAAGCAGTTGAAAAGCATCCATAGCTTCAGTATCGGTCACCGGCTGGTAGCTGACACGGCCTAAGTCTGAAAGGTATGAGTGTTCGGGCCCAACGCCGGGATAGTCCAGGCCAGCAGAAATCGAATGCGACTCTATAGTTTGCCCATCTTCGTCTTGCATCAGGTAGGTTACGGCACCGTGAAGCATTCCTGGGCGGCCTAGATTAATAGTTGCGGCGTGACGTCCGGTTTCTACACCGTCTCCCCCCGCCTCAAAACCGTAAAGTTTTACATCGCGGTCATCAAGGAATGCATGGAAGATTCCAATGGCGTTTGAACCCCCACCAACGCATGCAGAAACTCCGTGGGGAAGACGCCCAGTCATCTGTTGAATTTGTTCGCGTGCTTCAGAGCCAATAGCATCATGAAAGAAACGCACCATAGTAGGAAAAGGATGTGCTCCCGCCGCTGTACCCAGCAGATAGTGGGTATTCTCGACATTAGCGACCCAGTCTCGAAGAGCCTCATTAATAGCGTCTTTCAGAGTACGGGAGCCATTCTGAACGGCAATAACTTTCGCGCCCAAAAGCTGCATACGCGCCACGTTCAAAGCCTGCCGCTCGGTATCTTCTTCACCCATGTAAATCACACAGTCCATACCGAAAAGCGCAGCAGCCGTTGCCGTTGCTACACCGTGCTGACCAGCACCGGTCTCTGCGATCAGACGTGTCTTACCCATGCGCTTTGCGAGAAGTGCTTGTCCTAAAACATTGTTAATCTTGTGGCTACCGGTATGGTTAAGATCTTCACGTTTCAGAAAGATCCGAGCCCCAGCGTGCTCTGAGAACCGCGGAACTTCCGTTAGCAATGAAGGACGATTCGAGTATTCAGCAGAGAGTCGCTGAAATTCCGCAATAAACTCTGGATCCTGCTTAGCATTCTGGAAGGTAGACTCAAGCTCATCCATGGCGGCAATTAACGACTCAGGCATCCATCGCCCACCGTATTGCCCGAAGTAGGGACCGGGTGCATTTTTGAGGGATTTCCCCTCAAGAAATACGTCTGCCAGGTTTTCGCTCATTGTTGTCCTTCCCGGGTACTTTTATTTTCATCCATGAGTTAGGTTTGTACACTTAACTCATGGTACGGCTTGTTCGTATTCTTACTATTCTACGCGGAATGACATAGCGTCAGCGTATATAAAGAAAAGCCCTATGATTATTCACATGTGAAAAACTGTCATCTACGTAAGATAGCTCTAATCTGCATTAGAGATGAGGTACAGCCGAAAATTCACGGACAGTTTTCTCCGGGTCTCCAGATTTGACCAGAGTCTCACCAATAAGCACGACATCAGCACCAGCCTGCGCGTAGTTCTGTACATCGCTCAGCCCAGATACACCAGATTCTGCAACTTTAATAACGCTTTCCGGCAGGTCGGACGCAAGCTCTGCATAATGCGCGTTCTTGACTTCAAGAGTTTTTAGGTTGCGAACGTTAATACCTATAATTTTGGCTCCGACACGCTGAGCGATAGATATTTCTTCTGAAGTATGTGCTTCTACGAGAGCATTCATACCAAGCGATTCGGCAAGCTCTAAGAAAGCGCTCAAGGTATCTTCTTCCAAGGCAGCAACAATAAGAAGCACCAGATCTGCGCCGTGTGCACGTGCTTCCCAAATCTGGTACTCATCAACAATAAAATCTTTACGCAATATGGGAATACTGACGTGAGCACGCACCGCGTCCAGATCCTCCAGGCTTCCGCCGAAACGGCGTTCTTCAGTAAGCACCGAAATAGCTGCTGCTCCTCCACGCTGATACTTCACCGCTAGTTCCGCTGGATCCGCTATTTCCCCCAGGATACCTTTCGATGGAGACGAACGTTTCACCTCTGAAATGATACGCACAGTTTGGCCATCACCACGTAAAGCGCATACAGCGTCAAGAGCTGGTGCCGTAGAGAGCGCTAGCTCCTGCACCTTTTCCAGAGGATGTTTTGCACGACGTTCCTCTAAATCCTCACGTACTCCACCAATAATTTCATCTAGTACGGTACTCAACAGTGTTCCTTCTCATAGTCATCAAATATCCAAAAGTTTGAGATAGCACAGAGAGAGCGCCTCGTCATGGGCGAGGCGCTCATAGCGTATTTACTAGTGACGCTCAGTATTTTTGGTTTTAGAACCACCTTGGCCGTAGCCAGCACTCTTGAGAAGCAATCCAGCCACTAGACCCAGCACGATAATGCCAGCACCAACAAAGACGATAACGGGCTGAGCCAGATCATACGCAACAGCACCAACAAGTACCCCGGCCGTCATGATGGCGATCATAACCCACGACGCTACGGTGCTACCGTGATTTGCATACGGGCGTTCAGGAACAATAACAACTTTCTCTTCCGTCACGAAAACTCCTCATGTGTGTGCACAGATACGCGAATAATGCGTACAGACGTCCTTTCTTCGATTTTAGGTCATGACCTCGTCTTCTGTGAATTTGCTGGTGAGAATCGTACAAATATTTAGGCAGGCATGGGTGTACAACTCGCAGCGTTTGAAACCTTTTTACTATTAAAACTATTTCTCTGCGGTAGGGTCTTCTCCCCTGCTCAGCAGGTCCCATGCATCCATATTGTCGACCTCACCGGGAGCTTTCTTGCATGTTACTCACTGTGCGGTCATATTTACGCCCACCTTGCCAGTGTCGAGCCACCACAAGAGTCCAAAGTCCCACGCACATAATAAGAAAACCTGATATGCATGAAATCCACGGCCAAACAGTCACATCATACGCACCTGTAGACGCCACGGTTCCCGTTACCTTGCTGGTCTCAGTTACAACCGCATCTGCGGGATTCATCACCACCGACAGCGCAGAAAAAATAATACCCACCCCGGATCCTAAACTTACAAATGCGATAACATACCGCAAAAGCTGAGGGGCTATGCGTGCCGCTAAAGGAGCTGCTAAAGCTACCATCGCCAGCGCGCTTACTGCGGGCGCCGCTTGAGACCCGTTAATGTCAAGGTTTTGTTCCCCCAAGACCCCGTTCACATGCGCTTGGACCCAAGGAAAAAGCGTCGTGCTAAAGGCAAGGGCAGCCACAGCAAGCCCTGCTAAAAGCACCAGTCCAGGCGCTTGTAGTCGCGCAGGTTTCGAGTGTAAGTTTTCATCCGCCGCACTAAAAGCCGTAGCAGTACTCGTTGTCTCGTAGTTATTTGATTGATTCAAAGACGAGGATTTCATGCCGCTGTGTATTCATGGGATTATGCCCTCCCGCAGGTTCTTAATCTGCTGTTGTAACGCGTTTTGTCTGCAGAGGTTTCAGACCCGATGCCGTCAATACGGCACGGAGCGGAGCAGCTGACTTATTTACGGTCTCTTCAGTCTCGGACTCCGGGTTGGAGTCCATCACAATACCGGCTCCAGCCTGTACGTAAGCTTTTGTTCCCTTGAGAACAGCAGTACGAATTGCAATAGCCATGTCCATGTTTCCAGCAAAATCAAAATATCCGCAGACACCCCCATAAACCCCACGACGGGTCGGCTCATACTCATCGATAAGCTGCATGGCCCGCGGTTTGGGAGCCCCCGAGAGAGTCCCCGCCGGAAAAGCAACGCGAAGTACATCGTAAGCACTGAATTGAGGGTCAAGTTCAGCACTCACTGAGGAAGAAATATGCATGATATGGCTAAACCGCTCAATCACCATGAACTCATCAACAGAGACCGTTCCAGGCTTTGCAATTCGAGACAGATCATTACGCGCCAAATCAACCAGCATCAAATGCTCAGAGCGCTCTTTGATCGGCAAGAAGCTCTTCAGCAAGAGCTATATCCTGTTCACGAGTTGCACCGCGAGGCCGGGAACCAGCGATAGGATGCGAGGTCGCACGACCCTCCTTGAGGGTCACCAAGGCTTCTGGGGAAGAACCAACAATTTGGAAAGGAATACCCTCAGCATCCTCAAAGTTAAAGAGGTACATGTAGGGTGAAGGGTTAGATTGACGAAGGACGCGATAGACATCAAGCGCATCCGCGCCAGTTTCAACTTCAAAACGACGTGAGATCACGATCTGAAAGACGTCGCCATCAATAATATTTTTCTTACACCGATCAATTGCGTCTTGATACCCTTGCACCGACCAGGTTTGAGTAACCTCACGATGAATTCGATCATTTACCTCAGAAACTCCGGTTAAAACCGATGCCGTTTCAGAGGCACCCTGTTCTAGCTGCTGCAGCATACGGTGCAGACGTTCGACCGCATCGACGTATGCATCATCCACATTTTCATCGGTACCGTTGAAGTTAATGGCATTTGCGATCAAGAGCACTGTACCGTCAGTATTATCATGGATTGCCATGTCAGAAACCATATTCAAGGCAAATTCTGGAAGATTCACGTCATCAGCTGGCGGATACGGCAGGTTTTCCCAGCGGCGTACTACGTCCCAGCCCAAGTAACCTACCAACCCCGATGTTAACGGTGGAAGGCCAGGAACCGGTTCAGTATGAAGCATACGAAGGGTTTGATCGATAGCTTCAACGGGGTCGCCTTCTGTTGGGGCTCCCGCCGGAGTTTGCCCTTGCCAATATATCTTGCCGTCTCGTGTGGTCAGGGTTGAACGAGAAGAAGCGCCGATAAAAGAATACCGGTCCCAAGCTGCCGATTCCCCCTCGGTCGCGATCTTAGCCGATTCAAGCAAAAAAGTTCCAGGATCAGCGGCACCATCGTGTAGAACCAGCGAACGATAAATACCAATGGGTGTGAGCGAGTCTGCAAGAATTTTGATGCACACCGGAATAACTCGGTGAGTCACCGCGCGTTCCCGGAATTCTTCAAGAGAGGGTGAGATAATGCCCAAATCCTGCATAGGACTAATCCTTCGTGCTCGATTGCTGATGCCCAAACTGTTGCCTGGGGCTCTCGTATTAGTGTACAAGTTCCACCACATCTAACAGTGGTTTGAACAAACAGCGCGAAGTATCAAAATTGACACTTCGCGCTGTTAATTAGCTCAGTCGTTTGAGAGTCGCTGCGGTTTGCAAAGCTGCCGCCGTTGCCTCATAGCCTTTGTCTTCAGAGGAACCAGGAAGTCCGGCACGGTCTAGAGCTTGTTGTTCATTATCGCAAGTGAGTACCCCGAAACCGACCGGGCGACCAGTCAGCACGGAAACATCGGTCAGACCGCTCGTAGCGCCCTGACATACGAAGTCAAAGTGAGGAGTTCCACCGCGAATAACAACGCCGAGGGCAACAATCGCATCGTATTTTTCGGCAAGACGGGTTGCTGCAACAGGTAGTTCAAAAGTCCCCGGAACACGCACAATAGTCGGCTCCAGCCCCGCATCAGCGGCGGCGCGCTGCGCCCCATCGAGTAACCCTTCCATGACCTGAGTGTGCCAGCTTGCCGCGACAATAGCTAGTTTGAATCCAGTGTAGTCCTCAGGATTGAGAGTGGTATCTGCTGCTCCTGCGCCGCTCATATTTCTTAACTCCTTGGTGTCGGGTTTGGTTTATATCGCAAAGTCGTCCTCTGACCACACAGCAAGCTGTTATCAGCCAGAAGAACTATATACTAGGCCCATGGAGCCTATGCCCCATACGCCGACGTTTTGTTTCAAGGTACTTGGCGTTCTCAGCACGCGCCGGAATTTCGTCAGGAATTACCTCATGTACTTCAAGCCCCAGCTCGGTCAGCGCGTCAACCTTTGCCGGATTATTTGTGATAAGTCGCAGATTATGAACCCCGAGTTCTTGCAGAATAAGTGCCGCCTGCGTGTAATCACGCATATCTTCGTCTAAGCCAAGCGCTAAATTTGCGTCTAGGGTATCAAGGCCAACGTCTTGAAGTGCATAGGCTCGCAGCTTATTTACAAGCCCAATACCTCGCCCTTCATGATTGCGAATATAGAGCATCCAACCACCATAACGCGAGAGAATTTTTAACCCATTCTCAAGCTGCTGACCACAGTCGCATCGGAAGGAGCCCAGAATATCTCCAGTAGCACATTCGGAGTGGATTCGCACTGCGGGAATCTGAGCTTCTCCCGAAAATGCAATAGGGTTCCCTTGGGTCGTCTATAGCACGGATGCTCATATGCTCAGCACCATCGGCAAACCGCCAAGCACGTACCCCAAAGTTTCCATGGGGTGTAGGAACAATAACCTCAACGGTCGATTCCACCAGTTGCGGGCTGGGATGAGGCACTAAGTCTAAAGGCGAAGCTGTGTATTGGTGGGCAAATCTCTCAGCAAGATCGCGTTTCTCGAAATTCGAGCTCTGAGGGTATGTGCTTGTGCTGAGTGCTCTGCTTTTCTGGGGTATCACTCATGCTCGTTCCTTCACATACTGAATAAGGTCTTCGATCGAAATCATGGGGAGGCTGTGTGCAGCTGCAAAAGAGCGCAAAGCCTCAAAGCGCATCATACTTCCATCATCATGAACAAGCTCGGCGATAACGCCTACGCCCGAAAGACCTGCCGCACGAGTAAGTTCTACGGCCGCTTCTGTATGCCCAGCACGTTCCAAAACCCCACCAGCTACGGCACGCAAGGGAAATATATGCCCCGGACGGCTCAAATCTTCAGGGCCCGCTGAGGCGTCTGCAAGAACTCTGACTGTACGGGCACGATCGGCGGCGCTAATACCTGTTGTGGTTCCTACACGCGCATCGCAAGAAACCGTATATGCAGTACCTTTAGGATCTTCATTGTGCGCGGTCATCGGCGGCAAGTTCATGCTGTCTGCGCGTTCGTGACTCATTGGAGCACATATCACTCCGGAAGTATAGCGGATAGTAAATCCCATGAGTTCTTCTGTAGCATATTCAGCCGCAAAAATTATATCTCCCTCATTTTCACGGTTTTCATCATCCACTACAACGACAGCTCGACCGGCGGAGATAGCCTCAATGGCCTCCTGAATAGAATCCAGCTCTTGTGCACCTACGGAAGTTTCATGGAAATCTACATTTCTCATTTCCATCAACCGGGCTACATATTTAGCGAGCGCGTCTGTTTCAAGATTGACAGTGTCTCCTACGGTAAGCTGCCCTAGATTAGTTGCGCTAAGAGTTTCAGGAATCAAACCGACTTCAAACCAGGGAGCGCTCTCAGCAGAGGCAGAAACCGCTGTTACTGTCAGCGATACGCCGGAGACGGCGATAGAACCTTTCTCAACCAGATACGGAGCAAGTTCTTGAGGAATGGAAAAACGAACAGTGCACCATGCATCATGTTCCGTTATTGATGTAACCGTCGCGATACCATCTACGTGTCCCTGGACTACGTGTCCGTCGAAACCTTCCGTTGGCAGGCATGCACCGTTCAAGGTTAACGATCGATCCTTGAGCTAGTGCGCCTAAATTTAGTCCGAGTGAGCGTCTCCTCCATGGCATAAGCGCGAAATTGCTGCGGTTCAATGCTATCCTCATCGACGGCAGTTAGACATACACCGTTGACAGCTAGGGATCCTCCATGATCCAAGTCAGAGACAATATCACCAGCGTTAATAGTGATATATGCAGCTCCGGTCGAAGTCCCTTGAGCGTCATAGACTGGTTGAACGGACTCAACGGTACCTAGCGCACCGATAATTCCTGTAAACATGTGTGTCTTCTCCTCTGTGGCAGCTGCACCGGGATGGAATTCAGATGCCGCTACGATACTTGCACTATAACTATAAAGATGAGTCTTTTTATTCCCCGAAATATCGTGCAGGTGCATACCGGAACGATCTCAAAGACGATGTTCCCTTTCCTGCACTTTGTTTCCAGGAATTATGCATAACTTTTGTAGTTTTTATTCTCGTGGTTCTGGAAAATATTTGTGCGTGAAACGTGGAAGTACACGACGAATACCCGGTGTATTTTTTGCGGTACTGCGTGGGCTTGGTATCAGGTGCGTTGCGGTGTCTTCACCTAAGACCCGAACTGATGGAAACATCCCAAGATCATCAAGCTGCAGACGAGGGGCATTTTCCAACGTGTTGGTAATAAGTCGGTACATTGCACTTTTACCGTGCCCCATGAGTATAGGAGCGCGGTACCAAACAAGTTCGTCAAGAAGATCTTCCCCGGTAAATAGGCCAACCATTCCCGGTCCTCCCTCAATCATGAGGTGTCGCACCCCACGACTGTAAAGTTCGTCAAGAAGGACTCGGGGCTCGTGAGTGTAAACCTGCATGTAATTTTCTGGGTCTCTTGTACCTAGACCACACACTTTATAGGTGCTTGGTATATCTGTTTCTCCCATGACAACCCGTAAAGGCTGTTTCTTGTAGCGTTGCCCTGAGATATCACGGGCATCTAGTGAGGGATTATCAAGGAGTGTAGTGCGGGTTCCGATCATCACGGCGTCTGCGCGTTTTCGGATGAGATGCCCATCAGCACGTGCTTGTGAACCAGTTATCCATTTACTGGTGCCGTCTGCTGCCGCAGTAAAACCGTCAAGAGTTGAAGCAGATTTAACGGTAATAAATGGTCGTTTTTCTGCGACCGAAATAAACCATCGTTCATTTAGCGCGTACGAGTCCTCAGCAAATTCTCGCATATACGTTGTTACGATTCCGTGAGAGCGTAAATATTCTGCTCCGCCAGAAGCCTGAGCGCTCCTATCTGGATATGCATAAAAGACCTGAGAAATTCCAGCTTCTTTGATAGCATGCGAGCACGGACCGGTTTTGCCTGTATGATTGCAGGGTTCTAGCGAAACATACATTTTTGCATCGCTCATATCCGTGCCAGCCGCGCGGGCTTGAGCTAGGGCATCAGCTTCAGCGTGAGGGGTTCCCGCCCCGCGATGCCATCCAACATGCAGTACTTGACCGGCGAGTTTGTAATAACTGCTCCAACAAGTGGGTTAGCCCCTCGTATACCCTGACGAGCGGCTTTTATAGCTAAACTCATAGCACGATCATCGGTCAATGCCCCTTCAGGGATCTTCACAGTTACCGAAGCGGGTATTCCTTGAAGATGTCCGTACTCCGCAGCAGAATAGTCAAGATCATTTACGGGCGTATACATCTCAGGACCTAGATACGTTGTCATGATTTGCTCGATTCCACGTCAACAGTAATATCTGGAAATTGCGTTTGAACTCGGGTTTTTTCTTCACGATTCCGAGTACTCCACCATACGAAGAAGCCTACAAGAGTAAAGCATCCGTAGAAAACATACATCAGCGAGGTGGCATAGTAGCCTGCGCTCCCAAAGCAGCGGAACACCAACAATATCAACAGCGACCCAAATTAGCCAGAACTCTACCCATCCTCGTGCCATACCATAGGTCGCCATAAGCGAACCGGTAAATATCCAAGCATCTGACCATACAGGCTCGTATGACCCTAGAGAACGAAATATTGGGAGTTAAACGCTATCGTGCCAAGAATAAGTACAGAGATAATGCTAAAGACGTTCCATCCTGGATGCCCATCGTGGGAATTACAGCTGCCCCCTCGGCACGCATTCCTTGATCTCTGCAGGATTGCCGCCAACGATACCAGCCCCATACAGAAACAGTTATGAACATAATCTGGCGCCCAGCCTGACCAAGCATATTAATGGGGTTGGGGCTGCCGAAGAAGGCACCCATAAAACACGGTAAAAAGCAGCAGATTTCCGGCTATACCGATCGGCCATGCCCAGACTTTACGGCGCATTCCGCCCAAAGCTGAGGCTAAACCGAAAAGGTTACCTAAAACTTCGCGCACAAGAAGAATCTGGTCTCCAAACTGTATTTGTGCGTCGAAGAGCCACCGCAGAACGTTCACTGTTACTCCCTTTCATCGTCATTGCGGCGACTCCGGGGAGAACAAAATGCATTGATTCCAGCAATTGCTGGAACATCAGATGACGGTTTCGAGTACATACCGTGACCGCATCCCGTGCTTTCTGCTCGTGCTACCTACCATCCAGACTGTACTGTCGGTACCGGAGTTTCACCGGTTCGGCCGTAAGCATCACAATAACTGATGCACACGGTTCGCGGACTGTCACCGCCGGTTCGGAATTTCACCGACCCCGGAGCACGATTACGGGTCAATTATGGCATACCGCGCAAGCTCGCCAAAAGCAGGTCTTGAGGAAGGCACCAGTACTATGCACATGTATGGGCTTAAAGATATGTCAATTTCTGTACCCTTAATTTGTGATTTAGACATTATGTACTCTCATATAGAATGTATTGTTCACTCCTACCTGTTTATATCAAAAAATATACAACAATTTTCACCATATATGAGGTTTAACATATAATTTAATGATATTAAATCTGGAATATAAGGAATATTAATACCTGACACTCAAAAATACTCACACTTCCACAAAAACCATGCTACAAAGCAGTTGAATACTTTGAAATTTATAGGAAATTATCTTTAGAATACTCTTCGTTCACGCTTCCTTTGAGAAGCATGATCTGCAGTGCATTTTTAAGAATCGAAAATATTCTTCGCATTTTTAAATCATGCACAACACATATCACTCTCACATACACAACTAAATAAAATTGCAGGTAAACATGAAACTTTTTAACCGGCAAAAGTCTGTTTCAAAGACCCTAGCAGCCGTTGGCGCTATGGTGCTGGCTTTAGGGACTATAAGCCCGGCAGTAGCTCATGAAAATACTTCTGATGCTTCTGCTACAGCTCAAATTCCCGCTCACGAGGAAATGAATACTCCAATGGGTGCAGGTGAGCGAGCTCGCCTTGCAGAGTCGCAATCCTCAACTCTTGGCAAGATCTCCCCTAATGCCACTTCCATGTGGACTCCCACAGGTGGGACCCTCGGTATGGACGTTTCTTCATACCAAGGAAATGTAGACTGGAACCGTGCATATAATATGGGCTCCCGTTTTGCATACACAAAAGCAACAGAGGGTAACTATTACACTAACCCTTACTTTGCTCAACAATACAACGGTTCCGCACAGTCGGGCATGATTCGTGGTGCCTATCATTTTGCCAACCCACGCTCCACCTCTGGAGCTGAACAGGCACGCTATTTCGTCAGACATGGCGGTGGATGGAGTAACGACGGAATTACAATGCCCGGCCTACTCGATATTGAATACAACCCATATCCGAGTCTTGGGAACACCTGCTACAACATGAGCAGTGCCGATCTCACTCGGTGGATTCGTGATTTCATGGAGACCTACCGCAGCCTCACCGGTCGATATCCCTATGATTTATACCGCTAATTACTGGTGGAGACAATGCGTAGGCGCAACAGAGTTCGGTAACCACCTCCTGCATCTGGCAAATTACAACTACTATCCCGGTCCTATGCCAGCCGGGTGGGGTAATTACGATATCTGGCAGTTCTCTTCTGAAGGACCTTTTGTTGGAGACTCGAATTTCTTCCCGGGTACGGTTCACGATTTACGTGCACTAGCCACCAATGCGGGGGCAAAGAACCGTTCATGGCATCCTCAACCCGCGCCCCGAGTAGAAACGGCTCCTAAGACCCGGTTCCGGGATGTTCCGCAGAGCTCGCCTTTCTATAAAGAAATTGAATGGTTAGCCAACGAGAAAATTACTACTGGTTGGCCGGATGGCACTTTCCGACCGGACGCAGGTGTAGAACGCGCTGCAATGGCAGCTTATTTCTACCGTATGGCTGGCTCTCCCCCGGTTAATCTTCCAGCACGTTCACCTTTCCGCGATGTAGCGCCTCAAGACCAGTTCTATCGCGAAATTGTCTGGATGCATCAGCAAGGTATCGCTACCGGTTGGGCTGATGGCACCTTCCGTCCGCACGATAGTGTCAACCGCGATGCGATGGCAGCTTTCTTCTACCGTTTTGCGGGGAAGCCAGCGGTGCCCGCAGGCCGTAATTTCTCAGATGTTGGAGCGAACAATCAATTCTATCGAGAAATTATGTGGCTCAAAGATACTGGTATCGCTACCGGTTGGGCTGATGGCACCTTCCGTCCTTGGCAACCTGTTGAACGGGGCGCGATGGCAGCGTTTATCTACCGCTATAAGCACAAGTAAAATAGTCGCTCCTCATTAATAATCAGGGAGGATTCCCCACAAAACTGTGGGGAATCCTCCCTGATATTTACCCGCTGTACTTTTCAGATATGACAGCTGCGTTAGGTATGCATACCTCGCTGTTTTTTGTGGCTTCAGCTGTACACAGATACGAAAAGGGCCTTCTCAGGTAATTCCTAAGAAGACCCCAATGCAGTATTATGCAGAGTTACTCAACAGAACGGAACGCGACGACTGCATTATGTCCACCAAAGCCGAAGGAATTCGAGATACCAACAATCTCTCCTTCAGGAAGCTCCCGTGCCTGTGTCACAACGTCAAGATCAATCTGCGGATCTTGGTTTTCCAGATTAATAGTAGCTGGAGCTTTGCGGTTGTAAATCGCCAATACGGTAAGCACTGCTTCAAGGGCTCCTGCACCACCCAAACAGATGCCCCGTCATAGACTTGGTTGCAGAAACAGCAATATTCTTTGTATGCTCACCGAAAGTAGCATGCATAGCAGTTGCTTCCGGTAAATCCCCCGCAGGAGTTGAGGTTGCGTGTGCGTTAATATGCACAACTGTAGCAGGGTCAATATCCCCATCTTTGAGTGCTTCACGCAGAGCTCGTGTGGCTCCTAGAGCATCAGGATCGGGAGCAGTTATATGGAAGGCATCAGCAGAGACACCGGTACCTGCTAGCTCGGCATAGACTCGCGCTCCACGGGCTCGGGCATGTTCCTCTGACTCAAGAATCATAGCCGCAGCGCCTTCGCCCATCACAAATCCGTCACGATCCATATCATAAGGGCGCGAGGCTTTTTCCGGGTCATCGTTACGCGATGACAGTGCCTGCATACGCGCAAAAAGGCCGCTAAACGGAAGAGGATGAATTGCTGCTTCGGAACCGCCGACGACAACCACATCTGCTTTACCTGTGCGAATCATATCGACCCCCAGCTCCATAGCTTCCGTTGAAGAAGCACAGGCAGATACGACGGTTTGAGCAGCGGCGCGCGCTTTCAGGTTCATCGACACAGCGGCTGCGTTGCCGTTAGGCATTAACATAGGAACTGTCATGGGAAGAACCCTTCGAGGCCCTTTCTCACGCAATGTATCCCATGCATCAAGCAGGGTCCACACACCACCGATCCCAGTACCAAATGCTACACCGGTGCGTAAGGGATCAACTTCTTCTGCGGATTCAGCGTCGGAGCCCGAAAAACCAGCATCTTCCCAGGCTTCACGAGCAGCGATAAGTGCTAGCTGTCCTGAAGGATCTAAGCGCTTTGCTTCAACTTTGGTGAGTCGTTCTGACTCGTGAGCAGGCTCTGCGAGGCGCCCAGCGATGTAAACAGGCAGGCTGTATTCTTCTACCCAGGGCTCATCAATTTTAGTGATACCCGAGACGCCTGTAAGCGCATTTGCCCAGGTGGTGGGGACGTCGCCGCCAATAGGAGTGGTTGCGCCGAGACCGGTCACCAACACTTTTCGAGACATCTTCACACTTTCTTGGTTATATCGGTGGAGGGTGAAACTAGACAGATGGGCGCGGTTACTTGCCCGCGCCCATCGTCGGCAGCCTAATTTAGGCTGTTTTTGCGATAAAGTCTACTGCGTCACCAACAGTCTTGAGGTTCTTGACCTCTTCGTCTGGAATAGTAACTTCGAACTTTTCCTCAGCGTTCACTACGATAGTCATCATCGAGATAGAGTCAATATCGAGGTCTTCGGTGAAGGACTTATCCAGCTGAACATCTTCAACTTCAACACCGGTCTCTTCGTTTACAATCTCAGCAAGACCTGCGAGGATCTCTTCTTTGTTAGCCATGAAGGGCTCCTTTGTCATAGAAGTGGTAGCACGCTCCTGGTTAAGAGCATGTGCATAATCGAGTTTATCGTGTCTGTGTAAGTATCTCACACAATAACCCCGAGTTTTTCAAATTCGTACTGTAAATCTAGTGTTTGCAGGTACGAATTTGAGCTATCTCATAAAAGGTATATTCAGATACCTTAAGAGTGATCTCGATAACTTACGGAAGAACAACAACCTGTGCCGCATATGCAAGACCGGCCCCAAAACCAATCTGTAGTGCAAATTTTCCAGAAAGTTCAGGCTGTTCCTGCAAAAGACGATGCGCTGCCAAAGGAACGGAGGCGGCAGACGTGTTACCAGCATCAGCAATATCTCGCGCAATAGCGACAGTTTTCAGGCAATTTCAGGGTTTTTGCCATCTGATCGATAATGCGGGCATTAGCCTGATGCGGAATTAATGCACCCAGCTCATCCGGAGTAATACCTGCCGATTCTAAAGCCTGCTGTGCAACTTTTGCCATTTCCCACACGGCCCAGCGGAAGACTGAAGGTCCATCTTGACGCAGGGTAGGCCAAATCTTTTCGTCTTCCTGCACGGGGTTAGCGACAAAATCACGGTTACGGATATCGAGGAGGGGAATGGGTCATTCCGACAGTCCCCCAACGGGAACCGTCTGACCCCCAAATAGTCGGGGCGATGCCGGGTTCGTCCGATACGCTGACAACAGCCGCACCCGCTCCATCTCCCAACAAGAATGAGATAGAACGTTCCGTATTATCTATAAAATCTGAAAGTTTTTCAACGCCTATCACGAGAACATTCTGCGCCATACCAGAACGAACCATAGCATCTGCCTGAGCTATACCATAGCAGAAGCCAGCGCAGGCCGCAGAAATATCGTAAGCAGGACACCGAGACCCAATGGCATCCGCAACCAGAACAGCCAGTGACGGAGTAGCATACGGATGGGAAATTGTTGAGATAATAACGGCATCAATCTGTTCACCCGTCACGTGTGAGTTGGCGAGCGCATCATGAGCTGCTGCGATTGCAAGGTCATTAACGGTTTGGTTTTCGCTAGCTCGATGTCGGGTTGAAATCCCGGTGCGCTGCTTAATCCACTCATCAGACGAGTTGATAGCTTCAACGATATCGTTATTATGAACAATCACCTCACCACGGGAAGCCCCATAGCCTAAAATGCGGGAGTAACGATTGTTCTCATATTGTTTGAGAGTAGTCACGTGTTTACTGTTCCTTGAGCTGTTTCTTCGTGGGTCTGATCTGATACGCCTTAAACCTATGCACCAAATTTTTTGAGGTCTTCAGGAGCGTTAATGGCGGTGAAAGGTACACCACGCATTGCGCGTTTTGCCAATCCGACGAGGGTTCCTGCAGGTGTTACCTCAATAATATCGGTGACTTCGTCTTGCAACATCTGAGCCATACACAGATCCCACCGCACAGGGTTTGTAACCTGCTTGACGAGAGAATCGAGAAATTCCTGTCCGGAAGCGACCGCAGAGCCATCGCGATTACTCAAAATTTTGTGCTTTGGATCTTCAACCGTGATCGTGTCTGCAAATTTCTTGAGTGGTTCCACGGCCGGGGCCATAGCTTCTGTGTGAAAGGCACCAGCAACTTTAAGTGGAATAACACGAGTACGCGCCGGTGGATTCTCAGTGAATTTTTCAAGAGCGTCAAGTGCACCTGCTGCAACGATTTGTCCACCGCCATTGGAGTTGGCTGCAACTAGCTGCGCTGCTTTAATTGCTTCACGAACCTCTTCTTCATCGCCGCCCAGGACTGCTGCCATACCGGTTGGGGATGCAGCGGCGGCTTGGGCCATGCCGGTGGCACGAACGCGAATAAAACGCATAGCATCTTCATCGCTAAGAATTCCAGAAAGTGCGGCTGCTGTAATTTCTCCTACGGAGTGCCCCGCGAAAAGTAGATTCTCTGATCCTAGACGAGCAAGCGTTAGACGCCCGGTGACAATACCTGCAGCAACAATCAAAGGCTGGGCAATAGCGGTGTCTTTAATAGCTTCTTCCTCGGCTTCGGTGCCGTAATGGATAAGGTCAAGCTCTGCTGCTTGTGAGAGACGCTCAAGGTGTTCACGAACTCCAACAATCTCAAGCCAAGGAGTGAGAAAGCCCTTTTTTTGAGATCCTTGACCGGGGCAGACAATAGCGTACATTCTTGACCTTTCAAATAGCTCATGACGCTCTCGCGTATAGTATTCTATCGCTTTATCATCGTACGGAGTAGCTCAAAATGCCACATATTATGATAAACGCTCCAGAGATATTCTACTCATCTTTTGTCCTAGCCGGTATATTCCATAAGCGCCCACCACAGGCTCCGCTGGATATTGGTCTTGACATCTTATGCCTTCTAAGTACCAGCTGCTTCTTGTAACGTCATCATTTTTCGCTTACCGCGCAGGGCAAGCATACGAAAAACTTAATAGCCTTTTCCGCTTCCGTACAATCAAGCTCGCGGATGAGCACGAGTATAGGTATCTGCTAAACGTTTCATGGAGACATGGGTATAGATCTGTGTCGTTGAGAGCGATGCATGCCCTAACAGCTCTTGAACGGTACGAATATCTGCCCCTCCGTCAACAAGATGAGTTGCAGCAGAATGACGAAGCACATGTGCCCCTGAAACCTCGGTATCCTCAAGTGTACGTAGGATTCGGCTAATATCTTCACGAATTTGTCGAGGGTTTGCACGTTTGCCGCGTGGCCCTATAAACAGGGCAGTTACATCGCGTGAACCTTTGGCTGTCCAATACGGGCGCCCTATTTTGACCCACCGTGAAAGAACTTTCATCGCGGGGGTTCCCAATGGTACAACACGTTCTTTATTACCTTTACCGATAACGCGAACCGTCTTATTAGCTCGGTCTATACTCGATAGATTCAAGCCTGTAAGTTCTGAGATACGCATACCCGATGAGTACAGAACCTCTAGAACAGCCCAAAGCCTCAGCATCCGGATATCCTGCGGATTTTCGCGGCATCGCAATGCTACGGTGTCCAAAACGGAGTTCATCTGTTCCTGACTCAGGACAGCAGGAAGATGTCGGTCACGCTTAGGCGTACTCATTCCCCGGGTAGGATTTTCTGTGATGAGTTCTTCCTCATGAGCCCAGCTGAAAAAAGTGCGCAGGGTCGAACCACGTCGAGCTACGGTCGTCTTGGCATTTTGTTTTAGGTGCATAGACCCCAGCCATTCACGGATAAGCTGCAGGTTTATATCTTCAACACGACTAATTCCCCGTCGTCCGATAAAACCGAAAAACCCGTAGAGATCAGATATGTACGATCGGATAGTCTCTTCGGAACGATACTTCTCGTACCTGAGATAACGTTCGAAATGCTCGACAATAGGTAAAAATACTTCTCCAGATAAGGCGGGAGCAAGGTCTGGGGTGGAGTCTTGCTGGCTTGCTGACATGGGGAGGGTAGGGGCTAATGAACTTTCCGGTAGAACTGCATCGGGCATAGGTAAAGTCTTTGAAAGCTCTTTATTATCATCCCAAAATGCTGCTGTCATCTCGCCTTCCTCCTTTCTGTCCCTATCTCTTCTGCGAGGTTAGCAAGTCCATGTACTAAGCTATGATGCTGAGCGAGCTTCCTGCCGTATTTTACGCCACCCGAACCCATCGGTTTCTGCCAGACCTTGTTGCGCCAATTGGCTCAGTTCTACCATAGTACCGCGCAAAGGCAAGCCGATGTGGCCCGCAAGCTCCTCCGCCGATCGATAGGTCCGCGGGGACATCATGTCCCAAAGCCGTCCCTGCGCCTCCGACATGGTATCGAGAACTGTGCTTTGCTCGTGATCATGACTTTGCTTTTCTTCCTGCAGAGCATCGAACCCTTCACGAGCTTCCAGAATATCTTGTATCTCGCTCAGGATACGAGCATAGCCATCCCGAATAAGCCTGTGACAACCTACAGAGTTTGGAGAGTTAATATTCCCTGGAACAGCCCAAAGTTCCCGTCCGATTTCAAGTCCATGCCGGGCGGTGTTGAGGGCGCCCGACCTCCAACGTGCTTCCACCACCACAATGTCGTGTGAAAGGGCGGCAATAAGACGGTTACGCTCTAGGAATCTCCACCGTGTGGGTGTATTTCCAATAGATACTTCGCTCAGAATAAGACCTTCCTCCACAATACGGTGCAAATCTCACTGTTCTGCACGGGATAGAAATGATCCAGGCCTCCAGCCATGAGCGCAATCGTAGGAACCGCAGAATTTCCTGCGGCAAGCGCAGCACGATGGGCAGCCACGTCAATGCCATAAGCCCCACCGGAGATAATAATGTGACTCTTCTGCGCTAATTCGTGTACTAAATATGATGTTGCATCAGCCCCGTACACGCTCGCATCGCGCGAACCAACGACCGCAACACATTTCTGAAAATACTCTGTTAGTATCCGTAATTTTGCAGGATCACCCTTGCCCCACAGACCATACGGAGTTTCATCCCCTAAATCTTGCAGGTGGTTAGGCCAAAAATCATCAACAGGGGTTACAAGCCATATGCCGCAAGATACCGCCATAGCGCATTCACGTCGAGGTTCAAATCGCTGACGTCCCTGCCATCTCCTACGCTTCTTTGCGATACCACGAGTAAAGTCCTCATAGCTCATGGAATGCTGACCGGGTGTATAACTGACCCCTGCGGCACGAAGTACATCGGCAATTTCTTCGCTGGGTTCTCCCCCATTCCACCACGTTTCCGTCATTCCTTCCGGATTAGTCACGCAATACAAAGTAAGCGGAGCCCCCAAAGTTTTAGTCCCTCAACGATCAGAGGGTCCGCAGGATCAGCAAAGCGCATAATAAGGGCGGTACATAACCGAATATAGGCTCGCACCTGGCGTATCCGTTCTTCCGGTTCCAGGTTTTCCTCAAATAGCAGCTCGGCTTCTTCATCCTGCAACTTCGCATTTATTCGCCACTGAAACGGTGTTGAACTTTCAAAAGGTTCCGGGATGTACGCTTGGTCTAGGCTTTCAAGCTCTTTCCGGCGATACATCATTAGCTGTTGAAAATATGTATGGTTTTCTACGTCTAAAAGTACGTCTGGCATGATAGTTCTCTCTTCACTATGCTCGTTTATTCCATCAACGTGGATAATTTTTATAGCCCTTGATGCCCACCCTGCTGCCGCAGGAATAAAGCCACATCAAGATGTTCCTGTTGGGGTGAGGTCGTGCCGTCTAAGTCGCTCAGAGTCCATGCGGTGCGTAACACGCGATCGTATCCGCGCGCTGTTAAAGTGCCCCGGTCTACGGCTCGGTTAAGACCTTGTACCAAGGTTGAGTTCAGCCGAAGCGGTCCGCGTAGAATTTTTCCATTCGTCTCAGCGTTAACCCGTAACCCATAGGGAGATAATCTTTCCACCTGGGCAGCACGAGCTGTGATAATCCTTTCTCGAATGCTACGAGAACTTTCCCCGCGTTCTTGGCTGGCAAGTTCGGCGGAGGATACTTTAGGAACCATCAGATTGAGGTCTATACGGTCAAGAAGTGGTCCCGATAAACGGCTGAAATATGAGCGTCGCTCACGAGGGAGTACAGGTGCAATCAGCACCGGTACCTACGTTCATTCCACAAGGGCAAGGGTTGGCAGCAAGAACTAATTGAAACCGGGCCGGGTAAATTGCTGAGGCCGCAGCTCGATCAAGAACTATTTCTCCGCTCTCCAAAGGCTGGCGCAACGAATCGAGCACTGTACGTTTAAACTCTGGAGCTTCGTCCAGAAAAAGTACTCCGCGATGAGCTTTTGAAACGCAACCCGGTCGCGGGATTCCGCTGCCTCCTCCCAAAATAGCGGGTGCAGATGCGCTATGGTGCGGAGCTTCAAAAGGCGGTATACGCACTAGTTCGCTCAAAGATGCGTCCGATGAGCAGAGCGATTGAATCGCTGTTACCTCCATAGCTGCTTCATCATCAAGAAGAGGCAGAATAGTAGGAAGCCGCTCTGCCAGCATTGTTTTCCCAGATCCGGGAGGACCCTGCAACAAAATATGATGTCCCCCGGCGGCAGCAATTTCGAGGGCAAATCTTCCCTGTTGTTGCCCCGCAACATCAGACATATCAGCTAATACCGCAGTATGCGCAGAAGGATTCGGAGTCATCGACTCAACCGGCGCTGGTGGATATTTCAGGTTCTCTGTGCTCGCTCCGAAAGCAGAAAATACTTCTGCCAAACACCGAAATCCGGCAACCTGAATTCCCGGAATTAACGATGCCTCTGCAACGTTGGCATGGGGCACCACTACGCGCGAGTGCCCCGCATCAGCGGCAGCCTTTTACAGCTGGCAGTATGCCAGGAACAGACCGCAAAGAACCGTCGAGCCCTAGCTCCCCAAGAAAAACGCAATCGCCGCTAGGATGTAAATTTCGTTCAGCTTGCAGAGCCGCGATTACCATCGCAAGATCAAACCCAGAGCCACGCTTAGGCAGTGTTGCGGGTGTCAGGTTAATGGTGAGTCTGTGCTGTGTTAACGAAATACCCGAGTTCTTAGCGGCAGAGCGAACACGCTCTTTAGATTCGTTAAGAGCTGTATCAGGAAGGCCCAAGAGCACAAATCCGGGAAGCCCTTGAGAGACATCCGCCTCAACATCAACGATATGGCCGTGAAGCCCAACCAAATGCTACAGAGTACGTACGTGCAAACCCCACTACGCCACCCCCATCAAGTGTTCGAAGGTGAACTTTTCAGGAGTTCCTGTCACCGCAATAGCATCAACACGAAAATGCCCAAAATCAAGGTTCTCGCGTAGACGACACCATAGTATAGCGAGTTCACGTGTACGTTTAGCCTTATCACCATTGATAGCTTCAAAAGGATGCCCGTACTCTTCTGAGGATCGAGTTTTAACTTCGACAAAAGCCAGCTCGTCCTGGGGAGTAATAGCAATAAGATCTAGCTCTCCCCGCAGCGGAATATCTAGCCCTGCGGGCGGACGCCAATTACGTTCCAGAATCCGGTACCCATTAACACTAAGAATCTGGGCAACTAGTCTTCGCCCCAGCGCCCCACCCGATGTGCCTTCGCAGGTCTACGAATCCAGCTTGGCTTTCCCAGTGTGCGGCTCGATGGCGTGCGCGACGTTATAGCTGTCATAGTGGCTCCTCATGAGAACACCAAAACTCATGCGAAGCTCACTAGCTCCCCAGATTCTTGGCGCATAGCAGATGTTCTTGCCTCTACTATGACCGCTGTATCCATAGTACGCGGGCTCTACTCTGAGATTTGTGGAAAACCTAAGGGAGTGGGACACTTTTCTTTGTTATCCACAGCGATTTATGCGAAAACTTCCTATTAACCCCCAAAAATTTGAATCTGAGAGCCGGCTATAAACCGCTATATTAAGCTCAGTCTTTTGCCGCGCTACGGTCGCTTTTATCCTAAATCATCGGGGAGATCAGCAATTTCTGGCACCGTAAAGTCCTGATTTGGTAGCCGTTCTTCAACATTTACGTCACGAGTCGAAAAAGCTCGAACATTCTTGACGAACCGATTAGTGCGAAAAACATCCCACACCCACACATCATTCATCACGACCTCAAAGTATATGGTTCCCTCCCGGATCTGAGGCGTTACATCGACCTTATTTGCGAGATAAAACCGGCGGTCCGTTTCAATGGCATAGCTGAATAGCGACATAACATCTTGGTACTCTCGGTACAATGCCAGTTGAGCATCGGTCTCATAATTTTCCAGTTCTTCTGCACTCATTAACTTTCCCCGTCTTCCCCCAAAATTTTCAATACTTCGCTGCGACCGATACGTGTATTCGTCAGCTGTTCTTCCGTAGCCGGTAATGACCATGAAAGACGATGGTAAATGCTAGGTCCATACTCACTAATAGCCTGACGATGCGCAACAGACCCATACCCCTTGTTCTTCACCCAGCCGTAGTGTGGGTTCTCTGCCGATAAGGATTCCATAAAGGCGTCACGATCGACTTTGGCAACCACCGATGCGGCAGCTATAGAAGCGCACTGATAATCGCCCTTAATAATCGTGGTGACTGGGCCACTCCAGCCTTTTTCTACGGCCGAGTTAGCACCGTTCCATACACGGTGAAGCAATTCCTCATACCGGCGATGTACAGGGTCCATAGAGTCGAATAGATTCTCAGGCGGCGGGCTAAGCCAATCGTGTTTTCCGTCCAAAAGCGCAGCCTCCGGGTATAAACCGCGATACGCCAGATCGGCGAGTGCTCGCTGCGCCGCCAGTCGCAGTGCGTAGGTCATTCCTAAAACGTCTATTTCGGCGGGTGTAGTGTGCCCAATAGCGTAGGAACACCATTTTTGGATGCGCGGTATGAGAGCTTCACGGCGTTTTGGGGTTAGAGCTTTTGAATCCGTGAGTCCTTCAAGTATCTGCTGATTTTGTTGGTCTAACACGGCAACACCTACGCTTACGGGGCCTGCTAATGCTCCACGTCCGACTTCGTCGAGACCAGCGATCAAGCGATACCCTGCGGTAAAAAGTTTTTGTTCATGCTCAAGATTCGCGCTATGCATGTGTAGTCTTATCTTTCCACGTGAAAATGCAAACGGACGAGGGGCTTGGTATCGCCTATATAAACATCGTGTATATGAGATATACAGTTTTATAGGTACGAGGTGGAATAGGATTTTCTTCCTATTCCACCTCGTGAATGGGCAATATGTTCGCGCTGGTCAATTACGGGTTAGGGACCGAGTCGAAGACCTTCTTTTCGTCATCCAACATTCCGAAGTGGTTCAGCGGCCAGGCAATGACGAAAACTGTTCCCGCTATGTCATCTCGTGGGATGAAGGCGTGCCCGTCGGCAATGTGAAACCGGGAATCGGCAGAGTTATCACGGTGGTCACCCATCATAAAAGTACTTTCCTTCGGGTACCGTCACCTTAAAGGGAATGTCTGAGGGGTTTGACCCGGGATGTAGATAGGGTTCCGTGATCTCAACACCGTTAACCTTGATCTTTCCGCTGCCATCACTTTCTACCGTATCACCGGGCAGACCGATAACTCGTTTCACCAGGTAGTTTGAGGATGTGTCGGGTAGGATACCAACAAAGGTAAGTCCATCGGAAATGGGGTTGGAGCTCTTCTGCCCTGAGGGAATCCAGCCCTGTGAGTCTTTGAAGACAACAACATCACCACGTTTGGGGTCATTGAAATACGACCCGGCAACGTTGATGAAGACCCGATCGTTAACCTGCAGAGTATTTTCCATAGACCCTGAGGGAATGTAAAAGCCGCGAATCAGGAATGTTTTAATAACGAAAGCGATAATCAGAGCATAAAGGATGATCGTGCCTGTTTCACGAACTTGAGTCCAAGCCCATTCGCTTACTCGTCCCTCGGCTTGCGCCTGTTTGAGGGTCAAAGCCTGTTTCTCTTTTTTCCTTCGCTTCTTTTCTTCTTTAGCGCTGAGAGCTGGAGCGGGCTCTGTCTCCAGTTCTTCCTCATCAGCTTCTATGTCTTCCGTATATTCTGCCTCATCATTACCATCATATTCGGAAGGATAATCGTCATATTCAGCTGAGGCTTCCTCGAAATCTACTGGTTCTTCCTCATATTCCGGGTATTCCATATACTCTGAGGCATCATATTCTTCCGGTTCATACACATCCTGCTCGTCTTCATAAACATAATCCGTATACTCGCCCTCTGGATCTTCTTGCGACTCAATGTACGACTGTTCTTGTTCTTCATAGACCAGGCGCTCTTCAAGCTCCCGGCGCTCACGGCGGCTCCGCGGCTGATAGTTAGCTGGGACGGAGTTCTCATCGCGTGATGAACGTGACGAGCCGTACTGGTTAGCCATATCGAAGACCTTTCTAGGGGCGAATGGTTCTTAGCTATTGTATAGGTGTCTGCCCTTCAAATGCAGTTTATTTGGGGGTTTTACGCCTGTAGACATACACAGATGTCAAAAATGGAGACGAAAATCCACGGTTCCAATAATCTTATCGGTTCGGATTAGCCCTCCACCAGGTGCTCCTAGTAAAGACCTAGAGTCAACTGATACCGAGCGGTGATCGCCCATGACCCACATGCGTCCGTGCGGTACTACAACGTCAAATTTTGTGGTTGAAGGTGAGTCTTGTGGGTAGATATAAGGCTCGTCTAGAGGCTCTCCGTTGAGAGTTATCTTTCCTTGGTCGGTGCAGCAGGATACGGTATCTCCCTCAAGTGCAATCACTCGTTTAATGTAAACGGTTTCTGTAGGGGCTAAACCCAACCACTGACCTGTGTGTTTTACTGGGTCGTTCCAGAACCCATCCCCTGATTTATAAGGCGACAGTGAACCGGCACCATCGAAAACGACAATATCGCCTCGATGTATGTGGGAGCTATCAGACAGCTTCGAGACTAAAACACGATCCCCGGGCATATAGGTAGGTTCCATAGAGTTAGATGGAATGTAGTAAACATCCGCTATAAAGGTACGGATGCCCAGCATAATGCATAGTGCAAGAGCGCAAGCCACAAGAACAAGGCGCCATCCCCTAACGGAATGACGCCTCATCTGAGGTTCTGCCGAAGATTCGGCTAACTCCATATGTAATAAGACCTTGATATGTCTTAGAACTCGCGCTTCTCGCGGATACGAGCTGCCTTACCGTGGCGATCACGCATATAGTACAGCTTGGCACGGCGAACATCGCCGCGGCTAACAAGCTCAATCTTCTCAATTACCGGGGAGTGCACCGGAAAAGTGCGCTCAACACCAACACCGAAGGAAATCTTACGTACAGTGAAGGTTTCGCGAATACCAGCACCCTGGCGTCCAACAACAAAACCTTTGAAAACCTGAACACGGCGGTTCTTACCCTCAACGATGTTCACATGAACATTCAGGGTGTCGCCGGGTGCAAATTCAGGAATGTCGTCACGAAGGGACTTCTTGTCGAGAAAATCAAGAGTTTGCATGTGTTGCTCTCCTGAGTCATCTGCCGCAGGTCAAATAGACTCAATTAAATCTATCGCCCAAGAGGTGGATAGAAATTCTATTAACTTAGAACATGATTGATGTTCTAAGGTCCGCACTGTTATGGTCGCTCTTCCCCCTACGGCAGGGGCGTGCCCAGTGCAAACACAGTTTTTTATTATGGCAGATGCCGTAACGGTGGGCAACTACGAGCTTCTATCGAAGCACGTTTTCAGAGCCTAAGACGGCGTATCTCTTACGCCTCTTCAAGAGTCTGACGCTCTGCTTCCACGTCGCGAGCTATACGAGCTGCGGTAATCGCATCCGGCGCATCTGGAACAAAAATTGCGCGACGGTAGTATTTGAGTTCATCAATCGAGTCTTTGATATCTCCAAGAGCACGGTGGTTTCCGGTCTTAACTGGCGCATTATGACGAGCAGCCGGGTACCAGCGCGCAGCGAGTTCTTTGATCGTCGATACATCAATTACGCGGTAGTGCAAATGCTTCATAAGATCTGGCATATCGCGCTCCAAAAAGCGTTTATCCATGCCGACTGAATTTCCGCCCAACTGCGTTTTGCCCGCTACAGGAACATACTTCTTGACGTATTTAAGAACTGCTTCCTGCGCTTCATGCATAGATACGCCGTGTTCAAGGTCTTCTAGCAGCCCCGAAGACTCATGCATATTTCGCACATAGCTATTCATGTTCTCGAGAGCGCCAGCGGGTGCCTCAGAACCGGGTTTGATCACGAGCTCCACGCCTTCACCCAAAATATTGAGGTCAGAATCCGTCACAAGAACACCTATTTCAATCAGTGCATCCTGTGTAAGATCGAGCCCGGTCATTTCGCAGTCAATCCATACAATACGTTCACTTGAAATACTCACGCTTTAACTCTACAGATTTTCTACGTACTCTCCCAGCTACAGCAGTTCATAGCTTTCTTATTTTTCTGTATCTACCGCCCTAAAAAGTTTGATTGTGACCTATATGAGAATTAAACCTTCTCCACACGCGACCTAAAACACGTGCGAAGAACGGTAGTCTTGTGGGTTTCACACAGGAGACAATGAAGGTGCTCGGGTATTATGGAGAGCGTATTGGATGTAGAGCTAAAACCCCTAGTGAAGGGATTCCTAACGCATGAAAACGCGGTATATGCAGTGGCGGTCAAGATTTTTACAAAGCCCACCGCAACGTCGCCGCGTCTGCAAAAGTACATTGACAGTAACCGTCTTCGCACGCTACTGCTGGGTGCCTTTGGCTCTATTCTTATCACTCTCAGCTCATACGGCGTTGGTTGGATTGCAGATAGCTCAGGTTTTTGGCGCAACAATCTGATACGCACTATACGTTATGAAGTTTCGTGGGTAATCGTTTGTATTATCGCGCTTTCGCTAGGTGCCATGATCATGTGCCGTGAGTGGCTGCGTATCTATCAGAAGATGGGTACCTGGAATAATTCTTCGCTCCGGTGGATGATTGCAATTGTTACCTGCTGGTCATTGCCCCAGGTTTTTGCTCTTACTATCTACAGCCGCGACATGTTTTCCTACTATGGGCAGGGCATGGTTATGGCTCACGGACTGAACCCCTATAAACAGGGGGTTTCTGAGATAGCGAACTTCATGCAAAATGGTGCGGATCCGCAATGGGCTGAGTCTCCTCCGCCCTATGGGCCTATCTCACTCAAAATCGAAGAATTCATCGCTCGCATCGTCGATGGAAATATCGATCTCGCCATTTTCTTGTTTCGTCTTGTCAGTGTCCTCGCCGTTATCGGCATTTTGTTCTTTGTCGTAAAACTCGCACAGCTTTACAAATATAATCAAACGCGAGCGCTCTGGCAGGTAGGCGCTAATCCCCTGTTCATAGCTTCTTTCATAGCGAGTGGTCACAACGATTCCTTGATGACCATGTTTATGCTTGCAGGTCTCTACTTTGCGAAGCGATACCCCAATGTCTATGGTGGCGTTCTTGGCGTTACGATGGTGACTTTCGGCGTCGGGGTGAAAGCCTCTAGCGCTTGTGGTGCTCCCCTTTGTTGGCTTGCTGTGGGCGGGTAATAACGCCAGCTGGGTACGCAAATTCACTATCTGGTTTATCTCAGGAATTATTCTTCTTGCCGAGCTCGCTATTTTAGGTTACATAAGCGACCTTGGTTTCGGTTGGGTCAGCGCGCTCTCTACTACGGGCGGTCAGTACATTTGGTACACTCCTATCGGCTTGGTGATCGGTTTCATTGGGCTTTTCGCGCACGGCGACTCTTTCGATACTGTTAAGAAAATTCTTGAGAATATTGGCAAACTTCTAGGCATCCTGAGCGCGTTAAGCTTCGCATTTGTCGGTCGATACCGTAATGTGGTGCGGTACGCAGGCCTCGCGATTCTCGCCATGCTTTTTTTCAGCCCGATGATTCAGTCGTGGTATATTCTCTGGGCTGTTCCTATGATTGCCGCGACAGGTCTGCGCTCTCATTTCCAGCTAATGTGGTACTTCGTGACAACCTTGTTCTTTATGGCGTATGCGGTATGCGATCAGCTGTACATCTCACCATATCTGAACGATTTCAACCAGGGAATGGCGCGTCTTATCGCCATTTTGATCTGTCTGGCCTATATCGTCTATCTGATGGCGTTAGACCCGGCAACGCGACGTATGGTGTACTTGAGCTTCCACCCACATCAGGTAAAGCGAACTATCACACGGATGTGGTGGCAGCTCTTCCCTCAGACACGTGAAAGGCTCCGTGCGCGGCGCACCCGTCAAATATTACAAAAACATTAAGCTCGGCGGATACTTGGGCGTAAACCCCTGTCATGGCGCGGAACCAGGCTATGGCGATTCAGGATTTTTTCCATAAATTTGTGTCATTTTTCGAGTTCGTTTACCATAATGTGACTTTTCGGTGTACTCTATAAATGTATTTCACACCGATATCGAAGACGGTGAAATGCATGCCTCAGTAGCTCAGAGGATAGAGCAGGAGCCTTCTAATCTCTTGGTCGGGGGTTCGATTCCCTCCTGGGGTACCCGTACACACGAGCGCCGTTCCCTCAGATTGAGGGAGCGGCGCTCGTGCTTGTACCGATAACCCCGTAACCACCTGCGCATCGTCGCTAACAGATATGTACCTTTATTTCTTCACAGGGTTTGTGTCTTTACACGAGTTCAGCACGTTCTCCATAGCGCGTTTTTCATCGGCAGTGACCCATAGCTGATACTTTGTTTTTACATGCACCTGCCGCGCCACATATGTGCATCGGTAGGCCGTATTGCCAGGAAGCCAATCAGAAGCATCGGCATCAGATTTCTGCATATTTGCCGGACCATCTGCTGCTACCAGGTTCTCGGGGTCGTTCGCGAGCTCACGACGTTTTTCCTCGCCAATATCTTGAGCCCCGGTCTGCCACGCATTCGAAAGCGCCACCACATGGTCGATCTGAACGGCACTTGAAGACTTCTTACCTCGTTTAAATTCGATTGTCCTGCCGGTATAAGGATCGTCAAGAGTTCCGGTTTGTACAGTGCAAGCACGAGTTCCCGCTTTGAAACGAATATTTGTTAAATCACGACGCAAAATATCATCACGAGTATTACATCCATTATGATCGACATCGTCCCAGGCAGCACCAAATTGCTCACGTGTATATCCGGCTTTTGATGCCCACTCTTTCACAGGCAGGGCAGCAAGCTCCTTCTTCGCCGTCGATAAGTTAGGTGCATATGCTGTGGCTGGATCAACCGCATCATGCGGGTTCTTGACCTCTTCCAGAGACTCAGTTTTGACGTTCTGCTCTTCGCCGTCCCCTGTAGCAGAAGATGAGGCACTAGGGTTACCCAACAGCCCGCCTTGGCTATGCCGCCCAATATAGATAACGGCAATAATCAGCACGATGATCACAAGAATAGCCAAAGCAGTATAGAGAAAACGCTTGTTCTTAGGATCCATATCTGGAGGCAAAATCTTGCGCGGATCTACATCGGCAATCTTCTTAAAATCGCGAAGATTCGGCGTAGGAGGCCTTTTAGACTTTGTCACGATGTTCTCCAGTACGTCTGCGGCATAGATATGCTGTTAGATTCAATGCGCTCATAAAGCTTACGAATGAGAAAAATCTCATGCTAAAAACCGGATTCACCGGTATTGCACTACAAGGATAGGGGTTTATAGAGCTAGAAAGAAATCCAGAGGTAAAGGGTTTTCTTTACCAATATTGTGACACGTATCAGAAGTTCCCCGCCTCTCCTGTCTATCCACAGGATCAGAATTCTTGTCCCGTTCAGATAGGCTATCCACATGTGCACATACAACGCTCTCTTTATCACACTACATTGAGGCACACTAGAAAAACCGCGCCCCACTCTGACAGGGGACGCACATTATCTAAATAACACACCACCTAACATTTCAGGGAGCTCTATCATGGCTGATACCGTTATCCTACGCGGGTTTACCGCAACCGCCCCACAGCTACGCACACTTCCGACCGGAATTCCAGTCGTCAATTTTAGGTTGGCAAGCACGCCACGCTGGTTTGACTCAGCAACAAACTCCTGGCGCGAGGGACAAACAAGCTGGTACACTGTCTGCGCCTACCGCAAGCTGGCACAAAATATTGCCGCCTCCCTCACAGTGGGAAGTCCCGTACTCCTCACCGGGCGCGTTCGCACACAACAGTGGCAGCGCGAAGACGGTTCTCAAGGTGCATCCGTCGAAGTTGATGCCAGCAGCATCGGTCTTGACCTTACCTTCGGCACCAGCACATTCTCACGCGCTGTAGAGCACAGCGGCACGCAATCCCACACTCAGGATGACACAACAAACCCGATTCAGAAGGATATATCGCAGGACGGCCATGCCGCTCCCCAACAACCATCGAGTACACAGCAATACCCAAACTGCGCCCTTCAAGAAACTGGACCACGAGGAACAGCATCTTCACCTCAACGGGAATTTTCACAATCCAAAAACACTGTTTCAGCATCTACAGATACGCACCAGACTGTTCAACAATCTTCAGAACCTACAAATAGTTTTGAGTATGAGAAACAAAGCGATCAAATATCTGAAATGGCACCCTTCTAGAATTCAACATCACAACTTCTAAAAACCGCATATAGCGTGCCGCGTATCACCTTGAATTGATTTGTCACAAGTTATCGAACTCATGTAGAGTAGTATCCGTTGCAATCGCGCGGGAAACCGCATGATGTACATGGTGGTCGTAGCTCAGTTGGCAGAGCGCCTGGTTGTGGTCCAGGAGGTCGCGGGTTCAACCCCCGTCGATCACCCCGTCATTAGGGTCGTTATGGTAATCCCCATAGCGACCCTATAGCTTTACCTACTAGACTTTATATGTTTTATTCCCCTGAGGAAAGAGGATTTTCTGTGCAATCAACTCTGACATTTTCTGAAGACCATGAACTGTTCCGAGAAGCAGTCCGTGAATTCGTAGCACACGAAATAACCCCTCACTACCCCGACTGGGAACAAGCACACATCATGCCTCGCTCAGTATGGCAAGCCGCTGGAGAAAGCAGGAGTATTAGGACTTGCGGTCCCCGAAGAATTTGGCGGAGCCCAGCTACCCGATTACGAGTATCAATTAGTTCTAACCCAAGAACTCGCAGCCGTTGGAGGATATGGGTTTGCGCTCGCAGTGCATCTTCAACAGGATCTGGTGCTCCCCTATTTACTCGCATACGGTACACATGAGCAAAAGGAACGTTGGCTACCCCAAATGGTAAGCGGTGACCTTGTAACTTCATGTGCTTTTACAGAACCAGGTGCAGGATCCGACCTGCGGGCATGCCGCACATCCGCAGTACGTGATGAGAACTCTTACCTTCTCAACGGGCAGAAGACTTTTATCGGATCCGGTATTTCGGGGGATGCAGCCCTCGTGTTGGCCCGCACTGATGGTTCCTCTGAACGTGCTTCTGAGGATTCATTTCCCTCTTTTTCGTCGAAAAATCTGATGGTTACGCCCCGGGGCGACAGCTCGACAAGATAGGTATTCGAGCCTCAGACACTGCCGAACTATTCTTCGAGAATGTACGTGTTCCCGCTGAGAACCTTATCGGTGAGCCCGGTCAAGGCTTGACCTATATCAAACAGCATCTGCCCCAAGCGCGTTTAGCGATTGCCGCTGCGTCCGCCGTCATCAGCAGGACTACTCTCAACGCCACACTAGAGTATGTAAAAGAACGTAAGGTTTTTGGGTCTCGTGTGGCAGATTTTCAGAATACCCGTTTTGAACTAGCTAATGCTCTCATGAATACAGAACTTTCCGAACTCTACGTGGCACGCGCTATAGCGGCTTTTAACGCTGGGGAGCTTACCGCTGAGGACGCCGCTAAAGCCAAGGTCTTTGCCTCTGAAAAAGCCTGCACAATTACCGATCGGTGTCTGCAGCTTTTCGGCGGCTACGGCTATATTAATGAGCATCCTGTAGCCCAAGCGTTCCTCGCGGCACGGCTACTGCCTATTTTTGGGGGTACAAACGAGCTTCTGCGCGATAGCATAGGATTTGACCTACTCGCTGAGTAGACGCCAATATACTCTATCAATAACTCTTTACCTTGTGATTTCGAGAACGAAGGATTTACCTGTGGCTATTCGCCCTGTTGTTATTTATGGCAATCCCGTTTTACACCGACCGGCTGCTCCAGTCACGGCCTTTGACGATGAGTTCAAAGCTCTTGTTACCGATATGTATGAAACTATGGATGCAGCCCACGGAGTGGGTCTCGCGGCTCCTCAAATCGGGGTAGGTTTACGAGTTTTTACCTATCAGATGGAAAATGAAGATGGTGTTACTCCCCGCGGGTGCATCGTTAACCCCAGGCTGACTCTCGGCAAGGTGTCCGCGGCAGAGCCCGACCCCCATGACGAAGAAGAAGGGTGTCTTTCGTTCCCAGGCTACGGTTTTCCCCTCAAACGTGCTGAGTGGGTTACTGTCAATGGATTTGATGTCGAAGGAAATCCGCTCAGGTTTGAGGCAACCGGCTGGTTTGCCCGCTGTATGCAGCATGAGACCGACCACCTTGATGGAAAACTATATGTGAATCGTCTTAATAAAAAATGGACCTCTCGCATGAAGAAAGTTGTTAAACGCGAAGGCTGGACTGTTGAGGGTAATAGTTGGATGCCCGGTGTAGATCCTGACCCGTTCGGACATTAAAAACATAAAATCATCCACACTACCGGTGCGCCTGATTCTTGATACACAGAATTAGGCGCACCGGTGTTGTATACGAGCGTCATGAGAAGCAGGGTGCCCTATAAGCCGGGTTCTGTCATCGGTACCGATGAAAGCTCTGTACCTGAGGCAATCATCTATCTAGGGATTATGTTGCCATAAGCGTCAAGCGGCCTACCCGAACACGCGCCGCTGGCTCGGGCGCACTACCCTATCATGGCGTGTTCTGTTTGGCCTTGCTCCGCATGGGGTTTACCTAGCTGGGCACGTCACCGCGCCCACTGGTGGTCTCTTACACCACCCTTTCACCCTTACCTCGATGAGGCGGTTTACTTTCTGTGGCACTAGCCTGCGAGTTACCCCGAGTGGATGTTATCCACCATGCTGTGCTGTGGAGCCCGGACTTTCCTCGATATACCCCTCAGAAGAGGTATCTCGCGATTGCCCAGGCACCCTGCTTCAGCCTTCTATTCTAGCGGAGTTATTATCGCTGCTCTATTTCTGCCCGGTAGAATAAGAAGCATGCTGATTCTTCTGCCTCCTTCTGAGGGTAAGACCCCTGCGCCTCGCACACACGCACCAGTTAATCTTGCCGAGTTATCGTTTCCAGAGCTCACAACCGAACGTGAAGATGTGCTGGAAGAACTCATGCGAGTTTCCGCTCAGGAAGACGCTCTAGATGTCCTCGGGGTGGGTGCCTCACTCACGGCGGAGATTGAACGAAACACGCGGTTAGTGGAGGAACCTGCTCATCCGGCGGCTAAAGTCTATACGGGCGTGCTCTTTGAGGCGCTGGATTACGCCAGTTTCTCCCCCGATGAACGGGAGTTGGCTCAGAAGTCCGTTCTTATTTCATCTGCTTTATGGGGTGTGGTGCAACTTGAGGATCATATTCCTGCGTATCGGCTGTCTATGGGAACCAAGCTTGGCGCTATAGGTACTCTGGCTACATATTGGCGCGGAGTTTGGGGAATGCTTTGACCGCATACGCGCAGGGGCAGCTCATTCTTGACTGCCGCTCCAGCGCTTACGCAAAACCGTGGGTATCGCCGTCAGCCCAGACATTAGCGGTTCGTGTTGAACGCGTTGCAGAAGATGGTTCACGCAAGGTTGTCTCACATATGGCAAAGCATTATCGCGGAAAGTTAGCGCGTTACGTGATCACTCATACCCTTGCTGAGCGACCTTTTGAAGGCACAGCGGGCATTTCAGAATTCTTAGAGGCGCTTGACCGCGATTGGGACCTTGAATGTACCTTACCGACACCTAAGAAAGCAGGAACACTGACCCTTCTTATCCGTGAATAGATTTTTCAGGTGTGAATATAGTGTGTACTCTTCTGGTATCTACGAGAATTCTCCCGCTATCAACACCCTGAGAAAGAACTGTTGTTCTTAATTTCGAAGTGTGGAGGAAATAGATTCTGCATACCCGGCACATTTTCTAAGAATGTGTCCAGAGAATTTTCCCACAAGGTTTATAACAGTTTTATAAATATCTTCGAAGATCCTTTACCATATATGACATCCCTGGTACATTGTAGGGAGTCATATCGCACTAGCCATGATGGATTATTGTATGTCTTTCACTTTTAAACTTCGTAAAGCTCCCACAACTATATGCTCGCTTACCCTAGTTGGCGCTACTCTTGCGCCTAGCACCCCCGTCTTTGCAGAGACTCAGCAACCCCAGACCACCGATTCTCAGGGGCAGCCTGCCGTTATTGCACAGGAAGATCTCTCGACCCTAAATCAGGTGGAAGGTAACGCAACTCCGCAGACCGTTTCGCCCCAGAAACGTTTTATTGACGTTCCTGAATCTTCTGCTTTTTTTATAATGAGATTACTTGGCTTTTTTTAACCGTAAAATCACGATTGGTTACCCCTGATAGCACATACCACCCGAAAAGATTATATTGAGCGTTCGGGTATAGCTGTTTATTTCTATCGCCTGGCAGGCTCCCCCGCAAGTTGACCTTCCCGAAAAGTCACCTTTCACAGACGTTTCTCCTAACGATATGTGGTACAAGGAAATGGTCTGGTTCCATCAGCAGGGTCTTACCACTGGCTGGTCTGATGGAACTTTCCGCCCGCATGACCTGGTAGATCGTAATGCCATGGCGGCGTTCTTCTACCGCTTTGCGGGCAGCCCTCAGTTCGAGGCACCTGCTGTCTCTCCTTTCTGGGATTTGAGCCCAGACGAGCCTTTCTATAAAGAGATTACCTGGCTTCGCAGCACAGATATTACGACCGGGTGGTCAGATGGTTCTTTCCATCCCTATGAGCCTATTTCACGTGAAGCAATGGCGGCGTTTATTTATCGTTATGCACATATGAAACATTAACAATCGGATTTTAGAAAAGTATGGCGTGCTCCTAATACAATAAGGGGCACGCCATACTTATATCTTATTGATAACCGTTGCATTATCACCAAAATACTATTCAGGAAAAATAGTAATGCTACAAAATATAAATTTTTCTCACATTTATTTTAGAAGTCCCGTCGGGCTGCTCTGAATATTTTTAGCGAGGTGTGCTTGCTGAACCAGCGATTGGTCCGGTATCTACATGAAAATCCCAGGGGTCGGTATTTAGTGAGGATACCGAAATTTCAATACTGTATCCTTGGTCCGCTAGGGTTTCTTGCAGACGTTCTGCGGCACGGTTCAACCATAAAGATTCACTTGCAGCATGCGAGCAGTCAATAAGCGCAGTATCAGTACCTCGCACAAGTTCTTGTTCACGGAACTCGCTGGCGGGGTGATGCCGTAAATCTGCGGTGATATAGACATCTGCTTCAGATGCCCGCACGGCATCAAATAACGAGTCACCGGCGCCTCCGCAGAGGCAACACGGCGAATAAGTTTTTGTGGGGATCCCGCAACGCGCAGCCCGCCCGCTGTTGCAGGGAAGAGCAGCAGCTAGTTCTTCAGAGAGTTCCTGCAATGTAAGAGGACGGGCAAGAACACCTACACGACCTGTTCCAACGCAGTATTCCTCACCTGCAAGTTCCTGTTGCTGCTGATCAGTCAGCGGTTCGCATCCTTGCAGATTAAGCGCTTCACAGAGAGCCTCGTTGACACCGGCGACGGCGGCATCAGCATTGGTGTGCGCACCGAGCAGGCCACATCCGCCTTCAATGAGGGTATGGAGCACGTTGCCTTTGTAATCGGAGTCGGGTATGAAGCTGGTACCACGCAAAAGAAGCGGGTGGTGAGTGATAAGAAGACCGGCCCCAAGTTTTACGGCTTCTTGGGCGGTTGCTGATATGGCATCAACCGCAAAATGCACATGTTCGACGGGTGCCTGTAAACGCCCACAAACTAGCCCGGAAGAATCCCAGCTAGCGGCAAGGTGCGGCGGATACAGGCCATGAAAAGTATCAACAATGTGGGATAGCGTAGGTGTTGTCATGATTCTATTGTGGCATCTAGCAGCAGAAAGACGAGCTATTACACGTCCCGTAGCAGACCTCAGGGAGTACGGGGAATAATAGTTGATACAGCTACGCTGTAAAGAAATGTACATCTATCTGTGGGAGAGGTCTTATGAAAAGCTTTGTTGTTGGCGGCGGTTGTTTGGTGTATTGACGCTGTTTTTCGGCAGTTCCAGGGTGTGAAAGCAAGCGTATGCGGGTATTCGGGCGGGCACACCCAAAACCCCGATTATCGGTCTGTATGCTCGGGAACGACTGGGCATCACGAGGTTGTCCGGGTTGATTTTGATGAATCGGTTATAGGTGAAGACGCGATTTTGGATATTTTCTTCTCCGCACACGATGCGACAAGCTGGGATCAGCAAGGTGCCGACCGTGGTTCGCAGTACCGTTCCGTGCTGCTGTATTCCTCTGACGAACAGAAGGCTGCATTTGAGGCTGCGAAAGAGCGAGCTCAGTCATTCTTCGACGCCCCAGTTGTCACCGAGATTAAACCGCTGACTGAGTTTTGGGAAGCAGAAGGGTACCACCAGGATTACTACGCGAAGAACCCATATCAGGGGTACTGTTCCGTAGTAGTTGGGCCTAAGGTAGCGAAAGTACGCAAACAATATGCTCATCTTTTGAAAGACTAAATACAGATCAGACCATTATTGTCCCCACGGAGAGTTTGAACCCCCGTAAATCTATCCTTGAGAAATAGAAATTTTCCATGTTTCACGTGCAGGATGACGTTATGATGGAATTAGTACAGATTTGAAAGGGCATCATGACTCTAGTTTCACGTCGCCAAGCTGTGTATTTGACCGGTACGGGTCTCACAGCGGCAACGGTTACTGCCTGTGCGCCAAAGGTTCAGCCGGCAGGTAATAATGCTTCTCCATCGCCCGGCGGTACCGCATCTGCTGAGAGCGCAGTCTCGGCGGCGGGGGCTTCCCCATCATCAGCATCGGATGGTCTGCAAAGTTCCGGGAAGAACTATCAAGGACCCGTAAAACTAGAGAAATACGATTCTAAAGGTGAGTTCAAACCGGGCACCCGCGAGCATAAGGCCGAGAACGTACCGGCTCCTGTGGAACCAGAAAATATGCATGAAGAGTCTGTGGACGGCATGTATTCGTTCATTGCCTTCTGGGTTGAGGCACAAAATTATCTTTACTTAACGGGTGACGGTGCTCTGTTGCGTAAAGCTGATCCGGCTGACGATTACACCGAGAGTATTGATCTTTATAAAGCCTTGTACGACAGCGGTGTAGTGTGGGTTCTTGGGGAACAGCATCCTATGAAATTTCACTCAACTCTGCAAAACCGGTGAAGAATCCGCGGAGTGAAACATCGTATATGTGGATTGCTACCGTTGAGTTTGGTGAAGGTACTGAAATCTATAATTCGCAGACTCAGGAGACTTACCCCCTTAATGACCTTATGCAGTCTGGGTCTAGGGTATCGGTAATAACTCAATATGAGAATGGGGCATGGCGTATGCTCAAGGACGACGGTTCGCAGGCTTCGCCCGGTGGCACTAAGGCACCTTAGAGATCTCCACACATTTTAGGTGTGCTAGGGTTTTATCGGTAGATTTTATAGAGAACGTATATATTTTTACGTTCTATTCTTGTGAAGTTTTTCGCGCAGGCGGAAACGTTTTTTGATGGGAAGGTTTCTCATGAGCTCAATGTCGCGTCGTGGCGCTTTCACTGTTGTAGGTGCCGGTTTTATAGCTACTTTTACCGCGTGCTCGTCGCAGAACAAGGATGCGGCGCCAAGTGCTAGCGCATCTGCCAAGGCTACATCGCCATCACATTCGGCTGCTTCTGCATCTGCTACCCCTTCTGGCCCTAGTTTTAAGGGCGAGTTGAAGTTGGAGAACTACAGATCGTCTGGTGAATTTGAGCCCGGCACACAGGAGCATCCGGCGCAGCATGTGCCTGTTCCGGTGGAACCCGCGAAACTGCGTGAAGATTCGGTTGAGGGCCTATATGCCTTTGTAACCTACTGGCTCGCGACATTGAATTATATGCTTTTGACGGGTGACAGTAACTATTTCACGAATATTGATCATACGGGCGATTACACAACTATTGCCGATTTCATGCAGGATATGTACGCTTCAGAGACTGGCTGGGTGACTGGCGTGCAGAACCCGTTGACGATGTCTTTGGATACAGATCACCCAACGAAGGATGAGAAGAACGGATTTTATATCTGGAAGACAACGATGAAGGTTAATCGGGAGTCTGCGGTGTATACGAAGACGACGAACCGTTCGCAGCCGCTTCCTGAGGTTTTTAAGGTGCCGAGCGGTGTTGTCTCGGGTCAGGTGACGGCTCACTATCTTGAGGGAACGTGGCGTATGGTGCACCGTGCTCCTGCCGCAGCGGGTGCTTCTGCCAGTGCGCAAGGGTCTGCGAGTACGGGCGGGGAGAATAAGTAGGTGCTCCCCCGTTTCTAGTTATTCACATTATGATGCGAGCAGGGTAGGTTT